>Ga0224511_10000786_pt1 | contig 16828 bp, 5 predicted proteins | sample SF_May12_sed_USG_2_FD_169988 | JGI IMG/M metagenome (GOLD analysis project Ga0224511, IMG submission 169988) | Sediment microbial communities from San Francisco Bay, California, United States - SF_May12_sed_USGS_8_1 | ecosystem: Environmental > Aquatic > Marine > Sediment | place: USA...
GTAATGGCCGAGTTGTTCCGATTATGATGATGTAATGTTATTTTTAGCGGAATGTATTCGCATCTTCACAACATGGCAAGCCATTCCTTTTAAAAGGAATTTTTATTTTATATCCCTTAAAGCTGACCGCTGCTGCGTAAGTGGATGCTCCGGTATAAGGTTCTTGTTCTTCCTTCTGATCGACTGGGGAATACCTCTCTGGCATATGCTCTATAAAGGTCTGATCTGGTACCCATTGCACTGACGCCCTTGTAGTTACTGGTACCTGGTATCCGGCTGGCACATACACTTGTTGCGTGTATCTATCGACTTTATGTTGCGTTATGTGGCAAGCTGGTTTCTCGGCAAACATCCTCCGTACTGGTAACCACAACAGTATCTGTACAGAAATAAAGGATCCTTAGCAGCATCTCTCTCCTGTATATCCATTTCAGCTAAACGTGGACCGTATTACAGTCGCAACATTTGCTGGGGAAAAAAACCATGTACATGTACCATTGGTGCTCACTCAGCCCTTGCCTCTGTAGTTCATCGGCAGTTCTAACTGGATGACAATGTCATGGTATAGAAACAATTGAGTTTATAAATGTAGGTGAGTGATGTAAATTGTCGGATACAAACTCTACAGAAACTACTAACCCTAAATGAAATTATTATACGCCTTAACAATGCATATTAAAGTTAACCAACACAATAATCCAATTATATTTGAATCCGACATATAATTTCAAATCACCCGGAACTTCCCTAGATAATCAAACATCATATGATAACAAAACATACAAGCGAGTGTATGTCCAATTGTTAGTAGATTTTCTACCTAGCGCTACAGAATAGCTTTGTGTTGTTTGGCGCGGAAGTATGGCTGGGTGGTGCAACAGACTAGACTCTGAGTCGTGTCTGGATATAATTGGTGCAGTTTGCTTTCTGAGCTTACCCGGCCACGTGGTGTAACGTCGAAGGTAATACGATGATTTGATGTGTTGAAACACCAAAAATAGCAGTAATATTGATTACAAAAACTTCCTTTCGCCTTATTCATCTTTGAAGAAACCTCTCGCACACTTTGCCGAAAAAAGTAGAAGCATGGCCGAAGCTGTTGAATTCTGGACACGGAAACGAAGCAAGTGTAAGGCTACAGATCACCAACCACTACAACTTGCTCCTCCAGTTTTATAAAATAGTAATTCGGAGTTTTCACATTCCCAGAAGAAACATCTTTGCATCTTTTGAACATTAAACTTTAATAGTAACCGCTCACTGCCCTTCTGGAGGTCTTCTTGTCTTGAGATCTTTTTGGACTTGCCGAGTGTTTCACCGATTAATTTTTTATTGAAGGCTATTGTAGTTTAAGACAAAACCTACATTATAAGCAACACAAAACTTTCCTTGCAAACTGAGATAAACATCCATTAGGTATGCAGAAACAAAACAAAATCATTGTTTGGAACAGGCAAATGGTGCGACCTTGACTTGTCTATATTTTTAAAGGAAGTAAAATAAGCAAGGGGAATTACTTATTTCAAGTTTTGCACGTATACATTTATCTGACAAATAAATAAAAACAGCTATCTTCCCAATGTGGTTGAGGCATTTTATGTTGTCATATTTCACCTGTACAAAGATCGGGTGTTGTATTCTCTGTGGATAGCTTGTACGGGCCATTTTGTCATGGTGCCCATAAACTTGACTTGTCCACATTGTTTACAACATTTTTTCTTTGAACATCTCCTCCATTTATAATATTCTTATAATTAATATTTCAATTCCTTTTAAATAAAAAACATATGAAGATCTATTTTTTCTTTTTAAAATTTAATTGCAGATGCAAAGCTTGTGTCGTCAATTTTAAACTCATTTTTCACGCTACGTCATTTGTCGTTCTTGTCAGACAGGGTCACATATCGTTGTTTTTAAAAAAAACACACAATAATTTCACTGAATCTATTACCCCGGCAACTATTATTGAAGACAAAAACGGTGACTAATATTCATTTTTCGTAGTTCTTATAAAATATATAATTTTAAAAAGCACTTAATCTCCGACTACCGTTTAAGTGACATAAATGCTTACATGTATAAATATATACGCATTTTAACAAACTCTTTTGCTTACATTCCAGGTCGTGTTAGAAAAGCAAATTGTGGTTTACATTTCTAAAGAGAAAACTGTTTTGGCAGCTTACATAAAGAGTGACGTTGAACACGCATTAAATAAACAACTTGTTAAAAGCGGTAATAACGGATTGTACATGGGACATGTTACTCTTAATCCACAGAGCTCCGGCACCTTTTGGTATGAAATTAAATGTCTATCGTGGCATAGTTCATATACATATGGACCTTTTGAAATAGGATCACTCGACGTCCATAGAGACACTCTTGTTTTTCAAGACAGATCATATATATTACAAGGGTTACAGGCTCATTTGATCGACATTATAGACAATTGCCAAACACCGTTTAAAAATCGATGTATGCAAATAGAAAACTTGTGTAAGGCATTTTCAAATGTTTCACTACCCGACATGTTGGACTGCATAACCAAATTTATATATTCACAAAATGAAGAATCAGTTGCATTAGCATCTCTTGCTACAATATTAATTAGTGGACAGACTGTAGCACTTTTGAAGAAAACGATTTCTAGAGAAAAAGCCCAACGAATGTGTTCAGTCTTATTCAGCCAACATTTAGAAATGTTCCCATCGTCGTGCCAGAAAGCCATGATAATATCAAGCAAGGCTTTGTGTGAAGTATCTAACCCGGAAACATACTCTTTGTGTTTATATATACACAACTTCTTTTACTTCCTGGGCGAAGAGAAGGTTGAAACAGTGTTAGAAGATCATTTTGAACACTCGACTGTGGATATTTGTCGCGACAATGACAATTCACCAGATTGCATTTTTCAGTTACTGCATGACAATACATCACTTAAAAAAACAACAGAACTAAAAGATATTCTTCTGCGGCATTTGCCAGTAAAGACTTCAATAACAATGTATCTGATTTATTGCTCTCATGCCAAAGATAGCGACACTTTTCTCCAGAGTTGCAAAAGTAGATGCCTGAAAGAACTAGACAACGCTGTTACTTCAAAAGATTTAATATACTTGTTAGAGTTTCCTATTCTTATTAAAGAAACGGCTCTGATCAAAGATGCAAATCTGCAGAGTAAAGTAGAGAAAAGTGTCAGAAGTGTTGTAGAGGCGTCAGACAGGTACACAGATACTAGAATGGACCAATTATTTATTCAGATAATTGATATGGAATATTGCTTTTTGGAGGACAAATCAAAGCTGGGTCTATTGGAATCATTAGCACGATCTAGACAGTCCTGTTTTCGAGAAATGTTTTTACGTTTAATTAGTCACGTAAAATTCAATGATTTGTTTGAACATGACACCGACACGGTTTATTTGACATGGTTGGGAACTTACATTCATTACACAAAGGTGTCTGATAATATTTTGAATTCAATATTTTGCGGTGCCGCTCAATTAATTACCCATGGTGTAAAGGGAGTCGCCCGAAAAAATATATTAAAATATGTGAATTACACAGTTGAAAAACTCTCCTCGTTTGAAGACTTTTTGAAGGTCAGTCCTAAAATTGAAGACTGCTTAAAAATCCCTGATGACTTGGAAAGTGAAACTCAACTTCGCAATCTATATATTGAGCTGTTTGAGACGAAGATGAAAAAGAACACAACGTTAGGACCGAATGAAATGTTGCTGCAATGCTCACAGGAGGAATCCTTGATGATGCATTCCAGGTAGGTTTAATATTTTTACACAATGATTATTACTTTAAAGCTGCAGTGTGTGAGGTTTAAAATGAAATTTAAAAAATGAATTAAAGGTACTCCACTGATGTCTGGTCGTGTTACTCACCGAAAATATTTATTTTTCGAAAACCTATAATTTCTTGTTATATTTGTACCAACGTATATAGTGTATCAAAACTTATTTTGTGGTACCTTAATATGTCATCTATCGATTTGGCAACTCGGTTTAAAATTAGAATATATCTGTTGAACAGGAAAAGGCGTTGCAACGTGTTACCGAGATCAACATATGTTCAAAGAAAGAATGTGGGAAACAATGTAGATATTTCAAGTTAAAGGGCACCAAGACAAAATTACCCGTACAAAAAAACAATACACAGTACAACACAAAATCACCTAGAACACCAAGACGCAACAGACATTTATACAAAAAACTTTTTTTGTGTTTTTCTTTTTTTCTTTTTTTTAATTTCTAAAGTTCTTAATGAATTTCCAACCGATAAAAGACATTTTAAGATACCACAATATAAACTGTTATGCCCTACACACGTCGAAATCAAGAATAAGACGAATAATTTCTTTTTAGGTTTGTTACATGACCATGCATCAGTGGAGTCCCTTTAATCGTGAAAATTGAAATGTAGTAGTTTGTGTCTAATTATGTATACGTAAATGATAATTCTATGTTTTGACCAATATTGCATTAACTATTATTTCTCCTAACAAAAGAAATAATGACAATTCTCCTTTTTGCATTTAACACTATAACTATAAATTATATAAAAGATTTTGAAGAGAACAAAGTGTAGCTCAAATCTCGGACGCAATTGCTTTTGAATAAATACAAGTCTATGCAATAAGTACATGTACACAAAAACTGCAAAAGTGTTACCCTGGTATTTACAGTGTCAATGACTATGTATGGGTGTTAATTTAAATATATACCGACAACAATTATCTTCAAACAACTTTGAAACACTCCAAATACAACATTTTCTAACAAAAATAGAAAAATAGAAATTGTCACAAACCTTGGCACTATATGGCCGTAATTTGACTTCAATGACGCGTTCCTATGATCAAACTCTGAATTATGTAATGTTCTCTCTTGTATTGCAGAACACTGGCTGACATCACAATAAAGATAATCGAAAACTCATGTGAACAATGTCTTTCCGCTGATCGGTATGACACGTTCATAGAACAGACGAAATATGTAAGATGTTGGGAAATGATTAACAAGGTTAATGGCCAATTTGCAAATGATATTCAGAACAATACAATTGTAAAGGAAATGCAATCGCGATTTAAAGAAGTTGCAAATGAAATTAGGCAGAGAAATGCAACGATATGTTTCTTACGCAAACTGAGGATGCAAGACGATAATACAAAACGCATGTTAATATTAAATGGGTTTGACGAAACGGATCTCCAGAACATTAAAGACGTAATTGAATGTTCTTTTAAAACAGAAGTAGAGCGAAGTAAAATATCAAAAGAAGTTTTAGGGGCATTAATGGGAAGACAACACGATATTAAAATTGATGGATTAGCAACACTTATAGAGCGTTTGAGTGACATCGAAAACTTTTTATCTTCCGGAGAAGTACTGATAGAACATTGCGTGAATCCTAAACTGTTGTGGGGGGATTTATTAGAACTCCCCGATATTTGCAATGAAGTTAGATGTGTTGTCCATTCCGATGTTTTCTGGAATGTATCTTTATCAACTGTAATGGAAACATTTGAAAGGAACAGTATAATACATGAAGAATTTATCCTTACATCGTTGAAATTTCTTTTCTGTCAAAATGATGAAGACATACGAGTAAGTTGTAATGAAGATATTAGCATACTTAGTTTTATTCCAATTGAATACATCAAATGTTTAAAAAATGTTGGAATCAGAACATACGTTGAGAAATGGAACAAACTTGTCAAAGAAAAGGATGTCCCGATGGAAAAAGTCAAACCTATGTTTGTAAATATGACTAAATCGATAACAGATGAAATGCACGTTTATGAAGCAGTGTCACTTGAAATTATTAACCCAATGACTCGTAAAGCTTTGCTTCTGCTATTTGAATTTGAGGAACTGAAAGACAATGTTGATATACTAAACAATGTGTTTGCAATTTTCAATTTTGACGTTGAATTAAACGATGACACTCACAGAGCTTTGTGTGCATTTGAAAATATTTATAATTTAGATGTTGACGAAACATTTGTCTGTATTGAGCGAGACTTACTTGTTATTTCTGACATGCTAGACAATGTACAAGATAATACGTGTCGTGCGTTAGGTCTTGTTGTGGATTCGTCGCAATTACTCGAGTTTTTAAGAGAAATTGAGCATGAAGATGTTCGAAACCTTGTCGACGCCGTTGAAGACATTTCAGAGTCATATGTTCAGGAAGTCACTGTAACAGCATTAATTGAAACTAAAAAATTTGTGCAAAGTATTGAATTCATTCGAAAAGAAAAAGAAACATTCGTCGAGTTCTTGAGGTGTGTAAATAAACATTTTGAAGCAAATGAAACAAGTCTATCAAAACTTCCAGAGAAAATAAATGACTGTATATCGAACTTACACAATCTTAAATCCCTTTATAACAATGTTGCCAATCGTGGACAACAAACAAAGGAAATAATTCAAAGTTTATTGAAAAAAGGAAAGATAGTTTTTGCATTAGATGAGCTGACATCGTCGGTGAAATTTAAAGTGGTGTATAAGGAAGGCAAATTGATTGAAAAAAAATGAATCTACACTAGGAGATATAAGAAGTAGAGCTCTTCTTTTGTTACATTCTGAAAGACACTGTCAAAGCAGCAGTTTTAATAAAAAAGAATTTAATCAATTCGTTAAGTTGTTTGATATGTGTCAAAAATTTCGGGATACCCTCAACACTTTACATACTGCAGGTCACATACAGTATATAACAATTTATGAACAAATTGCAATAAACAGTCCAACAAGTATTGAAACCTTTGCAACCAAATGCAATCATTTGAACACAATCCTTGTAGCATGGGAAAAAGACTTGGAACACGCTCGTCAAGATTGGTATCTGATGAACTATATACGAGGATGTCAAATACATTTGCTTTATTTGTTTCTGACTACCACAGAGTCTAGGTCCAAACGTAATGCAGATAGTATTTTAAAATTCATCCATCCAGAAATGAGCGCAGACATACTTTTTGAAAACTTTCATAAGGAAAATGAAGGCTCAGAACATGTCACGTTTTTGAATCGATTAGGTGCTGCTGTCCATACAACATACGTGGACCCACGGCTTGGTTTGATATCGATTCAAAGAACACTTGAGACCGAAGAACGTAAGCAAGCCTTTGGTGAAATCGTTCATAGAGGTAAACTTTTGTTGGCTGTGCTGAATGAAAAAAGTGAGCTGGTGTTACGAACAATTCTTGCTTTGTATCAGGGAACTCATGACATGCTTCCAGAACCGTATCAACTCTTATTTTGTACGTCTGAAACAACTTGGAATGAAATAGAGTTGCATCTTGCTCGCTGCAAAGGGGCATATCAATTCTACAAAATGTCTCCATTGTTCTGCCTGGCCAACATCGAGTTGCTTACAAATGATCTTCAATTTAAGTTAGTTGACAAACTGAGAAGATTGCAAACTATGAAGGAATTTAGACTTGCACTTATTTGCCGGGGGTCTTTTAATAACCCTTTTGTAGACTTACTATCGTCATTCGTTGTTTCAGTAAAGCCTATTTCTGAACTCACTGAGTCAGCAATACTACAAAGGTTTTGTCCAAACGTCATAACTTTAACATCTGAAGTACCTGGACTGGGTAAAACAACAATGGTGTCAAGACTTGCCAGACAAGAATACAAAAGTACAGCCGTGCTTCATATAAGCGGAGTTTTGGATAGAGAACAAATAATCCGAGAATTAAGAATGTTACACGTAAAGCCTTACCATATGTTACATATAAACATAGGTAATATTGATCGACCGCTTGATCTGGATTTGTTTATATTCCAGTTGATTATAATGGGCATTGTTTCAGAGGGAAAACATTCACTTTTGCGACCAACAGAGCACGTATGCATTGAAATTGCCAACACCATAAACAACACCATGTGCCGCTCTATGTCATGTGCTGCTTCTTTTAAAAGAGAACATCTCACTTGGCAAAATTTTGACGACTTTATTGTCAGTCGTGATGTCAACAGTCCGGTTCAGATTGTTTGCAACTACCTGAAACTTTTAAAATCCAACACGCTAAATGAAACAGAGCTTCGTTTTAGTGGAATATTTTCAGCCCCTCCACTGCAAGATAAAACGTGTAAACTGTTGTTAAAAGAATATCTATCGTTGCACGCAGATATGTCATTTTCAATAGTCAACATATTCCTAAACGTTCTGTCAGATCAATTGAAGAAATTTACATGCAGCGCATATTTCAAAGTGTCGCATATATCTGACATGATAGGAAAAGACACGTATCCGGTAATACGAAGCAGTCTTGTTTCCGCCATGGTGGAAGTTGCACGAGAGTTTGCCTCAAGATCCGTCAGTGCATGTAGGTCTACTCAAGCACAAACGTTACAAGATAGCGGTCGTGACTCGGTAGCGACATTGGGTATTCCTCAGCAGTTAGTAAGTCGTTCTGACAGCATGATAAGATGGGAGGAGAGCAATCATTTAATCTACGTTTTTCACAATCAAGACATTCAAACTTTGTCTGTGATGTACAGAGAACGGTCGAAAGTCCCTCCGAACATGCAAGACTTGTTTAAAAAGCAAATTAAAAGAGATATGGTGGACTATAATGTTTTGCCACAGAGAGACCTTCAAACAATATTACAGAGAGTTGCTCGAGTACAGAAACATTTACTGGACGAAATAAAGTTAAAGCAAATGACATCCGAATATGCCCTGACCCCAGATAATCTTTTGAAAATGGTATTGATCATGTTGCGCATATCTGCAAAAGTACCCGTTGTTGTTATGGGTGAAACCGGTTGTGGGAAAACGTCATTAATACGATATCTGGCAAATGTTTGTGAGGTGCCTTTTAATGTATTCAGCATACATTCGGGAATATCTCAGGATGAAATCGAAAAAACAATAGTGCATGAAAACAACCATTGCCTGCAAAATATGGAATGCCAGAGATGGCTTTTTCTGGATGAGATTAATACGTCTGAAAGTGTCGGTCTCATATCTGAAATAATATGCCATCACAAGTGTAAAGGATTGGTGTTAGCCCCAAACCTTATCATTATTGGGGCTTGCAATCCGTACAAACTTCGTACAAAAGAATCAATAACCACAGCTGGTCTATCAGGCAAGGTTAAAACAGATGACTTATCAAAGCTTGTTTACAGAGTCCTGCCACTCCCAGAGATGTTAACAGATTACGTTTGGGACTTTGGCAGTTTGACAGACGCTGACGAATTAAAGTACATTGAACGAATGACAGAGACGGTGTTTAACAACGATAAAGCAATGAATGGTCTACTGCGAGATCTAATATTTGCTTCTCATAGATTTGTTCGTGATCAGCAGAAAACAACTTATTCAGTTAGCCTTAGGGATGTTGAAAGATGCAAATCGGTATTGAAGTGGTTTATGCAGAATTGGACATTTTCATCAGCTAAAAGCTACAAGGAAACAACATACTGTAACATGTTACTTGCTCTGTCAGTCTGTTATCAGAGTCGATTTGATGCCAGAGAAATTCGATCACATTACAGGCAAGAACTATCACTAGTTTTTCATCAACACGACATCAATAAAACTGAACGGGACGTTCATATTTTCATTAAAACAGAACAACACACATTTTTGAAATGCATGGATCTTCCGCAAGGTACAGCAAAAAATACAGCGCTTCAAGAAAATGTATTTCTCATAACAGTTTGCATTTTGAACAAAATACCCATTTTCGTTGTTGGAAAACCGGGATGCAGCAAGTCGTTGGCTATGCAGGTGATACGAAGCAATCTAAGAGGAAAAGACTCGAAACAGAAGTTATTTAAACAATTTCCTCAACTGTATTGTGTGTCATTTCAGGGATCAGAATCATCTACATCAGATGGAATATTAAAGGTTTTTAACAAGGCTGAGGAGTATCAGGAAAACAATAAAAAAGACACAGTGCTGTCTGTTGTGATCTTAGACGAAGTGGGTTTAGCAGAAGTGTCAAAGTTTAATCCATTGAAGGTTTTACATCATCTATTAGAGCCTGATGGAAGAAGCAATCCTAATGTTGCCGTGGTCGGAATATCAAATTGGTCTTTAGACGCTTCCAAAATGAACAGAGGAATACATTTGTCGCGGCCAGATATGGACGAAGATGAATTGTTTGATACAGCAGTATCGATAAGCGAGTCGTATATTGACAGTAAGAAAACAACAGGCTTAGGTTGCTCTACAATAACACTTGAAGAACTGCTTCCTGACTTAAAAGCCACCGCTAGTTCTTATTGTAGATATATTGAAAGCCTTCAGCTTAAGAATTTCCATGGTCTAAGAGATTATTATGCACTCGTTAAGTTTATAGCAAAAGGATATGTGGATAACCCGAACATACCACGAACAGCTTTAATCAGAAAAGGACTAGAAAGAAATTTTGGAGGATTAAGCAGTGAAAAACAAAGCTTAATGCACCACTTTCGCGAGTTGCTGGAGCAAACCCCTGACTATAAAACCTGTGTCGGTGATATAATTAAGGCTAATATTCAAGATGAGCAGGCCCGACATCTTATGATTATAACAGAGGGTGAATCCGTACTTGGGATACTTGAACAAAAGACAGACGAATGTGGCCGGAAACAGCGAGAAACTATTTTTGGAAGTCAATTTAAAGAAGATTTAACGGATGATTATCATTATAGAATGCTAAGCAAGGTAATTCTCTGTATGGAACAAGGCATGCTCTTGATATTAAAAGACTTAGATGGCATTTACGGAAGCTTATATGACATGCTAAATCAGAATTACACAACCATAGGAAAGAAAAATAATTGTAGAGTCGCCTTAGGACCATACAGTAATCCCTTTTGCCATGTGGCCGAACATTTTAGATGCATTGTTCTTGTGGAATCCAAACGGCTGAATATGATGGATCCGCCATTTCTCAATCGATTTGAAAAACAGTCTTTATCTATCAGAGATATAATGACTTGCGATGACAGTAAACTTATGCACCAGCTCAATGACCATGTGCAAAGAATGTCATTGATTCAAGGGACACAGTTCTCGGAACAAGACGTGTTTCCATATATTAATGACGAACTTCTGGCATCACTTGCTATATTAAGCTCCCAAACCGATACAGAAGACAGATTCACATTTTGTCAAAAGAAACTACTGTGGTTCATTAAGCCCGACGCCCTTATTAGGCTCCACAGGGCAAGAGATTCAAGCATTCGCACGAAATGTCATGAACTGCAACACGAATACTTTCTGTTGCCAGTCCATAGTGGATTAAGATCGTTTATTGATACTCAGAAAAACGATTTGCAATCAAATCATTTGACAATTATATATACTTACAGTAATGTTCACACACGAATAGATACAGAATTAGAAGGTCTCTCTGTACAGACAGAAAAGATAAACACATTTAAGTCCGAAAGACAGCTTTCTGCGAGGCTTACGCATTTTTGGGAGGATACACAAACAGAAGTATTAATTGTTCAGTGTCACGCCGTTGATGATGCGCCTCATATTTTGCTAACGAAAACCTTAATACAACAGGCCCGGGTTTCCGCGGCATCCAAACGAGATGTTTCCAATAAACGTGTTTATTACATCATACATCTAAGCTGTCGTGGAAGCGGTACTGTAGGATTAGAGCAACTCAATTTTTTATCGAGATGGGATTTAGTGACAATGGAAAGGTTAGAGAAGGTCCCTATTGGGCTGCAGGAGTTATGCCACCACAGTTTACAAGAAAATGTTCGAAAAATGATGCCTTTAAACCAACTAATTGCAGATCAGCTGTTTTGGGCATTTTCTAGAATCAGATACGGGCAACGGGGAAGAAACAATGAAAGTATAGAAAATGTGATAAAAGACATCGAATCCAACCCAGATCTTCTAAGAGAACTTGAACAAAAAATATTTCAACAAATACAAATAGATATAGGTGGAGAAGTCGATACTGACTGGTGGATTCATGTGGCATGTGACTTCAACGCGATTGTTACCAATGTGTTTTTCACTGAAGCACTCCAAAAACGTATCCTGGACACAATTCGTTATCCGTTAGCAAAAATTATTTTCCGATTAGAAGAACATGGCGCCCTTTTTTCATATACTATTCAAGATGACAAAACCGATTTTCGCCGGACATGTTGGCGTAAATTCTTTCATGATGAAAAACAGTTTATGATGAACAACGTCCCACAAGTGACTGGACCGTATTGTTTTAACTGTTCAACGCCCGATGTGAAACTGGAACTGCCATTTGTTTATGGTTTCTTTAAAAATGTGCAAAAACATTTTGAATCCTTTAAAAACGAAGTTCTGAAAACTAAAGTAAAATGCGGACTGAGCAGCGATGATGAGATACCTTTGGATGTATTTAAAGAGTTGTTTGATATACAAAGAGACATTATGGTCCCCGATTTACGAAACTATAATGATTTCGGGTATCTAAACAAGGACACAACCGCAGCGTACCTTGATGACTTTTGCAACTTGTTTTCACATGACATGGGCCTGCAACTTCCAGAACAATCAAGAATAGGGTACACAAAGTGGGCAGTAATGCACGTGATGAACAAATATGAAGAGCATCCGCAGTCTTTCGAAATCGAAGTGTCTTTTCTTCATTGTTGTGTCTGGGTACATTACGATGTGCTTAGAGACATTATGCAATTATTTGAAACGTACGAGGCAGTTTGTCGACTTCAAGGCAGAGACAATGCTTACGAACATTTCAGTAATCATTTCTTTGTCGAGAACATGGGTGTTCACAGTTATAACGTTTTAGATAGTGCGGGACAATATCAAAGTGTCGATGAAAATCACTCATCTTGTACACCAGTTACTTCTGTGGAAGAGACAAAAGTAATAGGTCGTGCCATTGAAGTGAATACATTATGTAAAAAGTCCAATAAATTAGAAACATCTGATGAATCTGACAAATTTACGTATTTTGTCCAGATCTTATGCCTCGAATTAGTTCCAATTGACCCATCATCAGAGCTGTTTAGTAAACCTGAAGAATGGCAGATATTATCAAAACAAGTACTTTTAAGTGCTGAAAACATCTCAATTACGTGTAAGGAATATCAAGCACTGAAGATAGTAAGTGAACTATCTCCCATTTTAATGACCCAAGTCACGAACAAGCAAAATATTAGCAACCTTTGCACACTGTTCAGAGCTTTGCATGAAGATAACATTGATTCTGAAAGTGTGCTCAATGCTTATTCTGCTATTATTGAGCGTAGTCTAGACAGTAATTTACAACCAGAAGCAGTCGAATCAATGCGACAATATTTAGTGAGTTGCCTAACATTGGACACATCGACACGGGCACTAAAACTTCCTTGTGCATTTGTTTTAAATCGACATAGCTTTGATGATCATATTCACCGCTTATATGTTCCATTTTCATGTGCGGTTGATTTTGCTGTTGAAACAAAAAAAGAGGAAGGGAAACCCATTCTTACCCGACTTATTGTTGATCCCGAATATACACTTGAAAATGAGAACTTGTTTGCATGTTTAAACGAAACCACTAAACTGCTTATTCAGCAAGGTAGGATAGACAGTCCGTTTATCCTTATGCTAACTGATATATTCCAAGCCAATCTGTCAGATGACATGGACTTTTATTTGTCTCAATGTGATGTTAGTGAAATTGTTCTTTTGTCTGGACGAATTCTTCAAAACCAGAATCAAATGCAAGGAGACATACGATTAATAATTGCAATTGCATTTTTAAAAATGACTCGAATGATGTATGACGATGAACATATTAATGATAAAACCTGGAATGCAGTTTTCGAAGGACTGGATAACACTTCAACTTTAGATCCATTGGTGATGTTCTTCTTGCGAAAAAGCGGATTAGACAAATTAATATGCAAAGCAAAACAAAACTGCGAGGCAGTGTCATGCAGGATAACGTCACTGGAAAAGGTAACGTGGACTGAAGGTTATGAATGGACGTGTTTAGAAAACAACCCATTTTATGTAATTCTTGAGACAGATCTTGTTTCTTCATTCAAGACTTGTTCGGTTGAACAAAATAAAAGGATCTACTTGTTTTCAAACAACATCAAGTCGTTTATAAATAATGTTGTGAAGTCGTTAGACGAAAGCCATGTTCCGATATACATAATCGCGTTAGCAATAACCAATTTTTATCTCACCAAACATCGCAGTACTGATACAACGATGACGCATTATGCATCTAGATTGCTATCATTAACTTCTGATTTCTCCCCTCAGCAGCAGGAGTTTATCAAATATATTGTTGACCTGAAGCAGTTCGCCTTACAGAGTTACGTAATTAGTACCGAGACAGATGATGACCGATACATGATAAACTACGTGTTAGTAACGTTGCATGCAAACACGTTATGTGGGCATGACAGGTCCCTGCTGATGACATGTATGTTAAATGCATCAGATCTTGGAAACATGTTTCTTCCAGGATGTCAAGATAAATGTTACTTACACGATGAAGAAAATGAACTTTTAACTGTTTGGGATTGCACATGCGGACGAATGTTGTACATAAATGACGACAGTATGAAAAAGAAGAAATGCACATCGTGTGGTAATGAATTTGACAGCAACATTCATTTGAAAAATGTTAAAAGTATTGGGTATATCGTTGAAAATTTACCTGGAATTAGGTGTTTTCAAAACAATCCCGCAGCTCTTGTACAGCGGGATTTAACACCCCTTTCAAGTACAATTCTTCAGTGGTTTATGTTTGGATGTATTCACGGCTCATTAGCTTTTAATTTTCAAACAGAAGATCAGGTCAAACTCGTTTTAGGATGTGGCAATCCTGGGCAATTTTTAGATGAAACTATCACGTCAGGCTGGAATACCCTAAAAAGGCTTACACACTTTAACAATCTTCAGTTGGGCATTTACTTACTGCTAATTGTTCGGGAGAGCAGAGCAAAGTTGTTTCAGGAAAACATCGAGCTTCGTACTCATGCAATGAGATGTGCTTATGAACAAGAGTTTGATAAAGTCGTCAAGGATGTTGATAAGAACAAACATATGCGTGTAAATGAATGTATTCGTGCCTGCGATTTTGCTCATGGACTTTCAAATGAATCGGTTGAACTAAAAATGCGGGAATCAAATCAGCCGAACAGTGAAGACATTGAAAACCTTTTCAGATTAACTTCATGCGCAATTAAAGAAGAGTTTATTGCAAAATTGTACAACACAGTTAGTTGCAATGAAGTTCCGTTTCCTTTTTTAATGTCAATTGTTGAAAACGAGCAGCTTCTATATCTGCCCCAATATATTTATGATATAATACAGTGGCATTTGGCAACAGTAATGGCGATTAATTGTAAACAAAAACGCCAGTCTTGTCTGAAATATTCAGTTGATGAATTTCATCGTAAGATCAATGATATATCACTGCGCGCAATAAGCAAAACCCGATTTAAAGCATTTCGTAAAGCAATGGGCAGCGTAACAGAAGTTTTAGTTGATCTTGGAATATGTCAACAAAATATCACCAAAGACAGTTTAATGACATACTGCCTTATATTAGATGCAGACTCCCATGTCTATCAGACACTCAAGAAGCTGGTCAGTATACAGAATAGCTTTATAGTAAAGTCAATGAAGATGTCGCTTTCATGTAAAAATCTTCAATTCTTGTGCAGTACGGCGAATGTTGCAAATGTGTCGAGAGTTTCTGTTGTCGATGTAATATCTCGCGAAGAAGATAAAGGCAATCTCGTTAAATTAAACAGTTCTTGGATGGATTCAGTTTGTGTTGAATCACATAGCACCCTGAAATATGGCTGTGGATTTGATATTGACTACAATTTCGATCGAATCGAAAAAAGGTTAGCAGAGTCATTATTGTTTGGAAAGTCTTTCATCGATCTTGATTACAACCGCCTACCACATATTGTCTTTGTTGACGAACTGTATAAAACGTTCGTGTCACTGGTTGACGATATACGTTCTGCATGTCCACAAGAGGAGCTTCCAAAGGAAGTGGAACATATAATTCGAGATAGCGCATCGAAAAATCCAGACATGGCGACCGAGTTAATAAATGAACTAGATGTACTGATGACGGTTATGAAAAGGACAAGTATGGAGCCTAGTACATTGTTAGATGCCTATATTGAAACACGACGAAACACGATTGGGAAACATTTCCCGTTACAGCATTTAGTATCAACAAAACTTACTTTAAAGGTATGCCACGTCGTTAGTCTTCATGAACTGTTAGAAGAAATGTGCACTGATCAGTTGCTTGATGGCATTGCCGATGAATTCAAAGTTCCCCTTGATGAAGATTCTGAAAAGCAAATACGAAGTATACAAAGTGCATACATTGGAGATATTCTTCTAAAAGCTGTGAAGCGCTTTTATTACCGTTGCATTGAAATCGGAAACATGGATGCCGAACAGTCTATTATCCCACACTTGGCAAACGAATCATTTTGGCCAACAGATGTTTGCATTAAAGGAAAACTTATTATTGAGGGCCAGAACATGGACCTATCAGAAATTATTCCTGACGATGTGCGCGTTGCCAACATCGGTTCACTGGTAGCGATAATAACAGAAGTCGTTGAGGTAAGTTTCTTGTCAATGTTATAAAATGTTTGATTCGTTTTAAATTTGATTTCAGCTCTTTATGTTGTCCATAATGCATTGAAAACTGTGTAACCTCGAAGTAAGGGAAATGTGCTTAATTCGACTAATTATCATTTAAGGTGGTGATACATGTTGAAATGCCCAAAGCAGCCCCCAAAAAGTCCATTTGTCATTTTCAAAAACTAGAGATGATATTGAAATGAAATCAGCAAAATACTGT
>Ga0224511_10000787_pt1 | contig 16825 bp, 6 predicted proteins | sample SF_May12_sed_USG_2_FD_169988 | JGI IMG/M metagenome (GOLD analysis project Ga0224511, IMG submission 169988) | Sediment microbial communities from San Francisco Bay, California, United States - SF_May12_sed_USGS_8_1 | ecosystem: Environmental > Aquatic > Marine > Sediment | place: USA...
CCGCTTTGGGTGCAAGAGGTCCCGGGTTCAATCCCCGGTTCCGGCATGGGTTTTTATGTTTGATTTCTTGTTTTGTTGTTGTTGTGTTTTTACTTTTTTTCCAAAAACACATTATTTGTCTCAAAAGTTTGCAATTCTTTATACAATGTTAATTTATTTAGTATTCTTAACATATTGGAAGATTTGTGACTGATTGTAAGGGTATAAAGATACAGACCTAGCATCTTTAATTCTCTAACATGTTTGTCGTTACAATGTCTTATAGTAATTCTTTTCAAAACGTTTAGACAGAATTAAAAGTGTAACATTATTTTATTGACCGACTTCGTCTGAGCGTTTATATTCCGCCATAAATTGTATTTCCCAGATTTGTTAGACCTGACTCATGGCAAAATAATCACGCACCAAATGTACGCGCCACTGTATTGTCCAACGAAAACATTTGGAAAACGCCCCAAACAATAATAATGCAGTTGTTTGTTTTATTATATCTATGTTTTTAATAATTCTGTATCAATGTTATTTCGATTTTTGCTAAAACGATAAAACCACACACATGTTAAAGGATGGATATACATGTATGCTACCTAAAAGGGTTGTTCTGCTTGTAGAAACATATGATTTACCCCGTTAGTAGCTGGATATAATATTTAATGAACTAGTGATCTAAACGATTTATTGACATATCTTGAATAATAGTGCATGCCACAAACACAAGTTGTTTTCCGTACTGTTATTGCATCTTTAACATCAATATTTCGCTTCAATTTCATCAAAGATTTTTTTAAACGAGAAACAGCTCTCTTTTTATTTCCTATAGTTTAGGACTTGTTGGGTAAAACAGTTTGTTAGCCAGGTTTCTTTATGTAATTTTTGCGACATTTGGCCAACACATAGATAGACCTTGGTCATATAATTATGATCATGTGACAAAATATTGTCGTCATACAAAAACATACACCATTTAGTATGCATTTTATAGAAGTACACAATTTGACATACATTGTATTAAATAATGACACATTTCTTGTAATGACTTTTAATTATGGCAATCTTACTCCATTTTCCGGTTTACCGCTTAGATGTCATAAAGGTGCTATGGCTGTATCTTGATACACGTGTTATTATTTACAAATTATGCAATATGATAATTTTACTAAAACATTTGGTAAAAGTTAAAACATAGCATAACTTTTGAAAAGGAAAGGAAACATATCCTGACAAATAATGTTTTGGGAACATCCAAGTAAAATCCCAACAACAACAACAAATAAAAAGCAAATATAGAAATACTTGAAAGATTAACATGATAAAAAATGAAGATATAAATTGAAGAGATATTCAAACAAAGAATGTTGTAAGCAATGCAGATATGTCAAGTTTAAGGGCACTATGACAAAAAGAGCCTGGATTTGAACCTTGAACCTCTGGCACCGCAGTCTGTTGTTGTATATATTTTAACATGCATGGATAATAGTATCTTGCAGTTCCGCATATCCACAGGGGTAGGATACACTGCTTGACTGTGGTTAAAGATTTTAACAACTCCGGTCGAAAGATACAGCCCCACCGCATCTTAAATACAGCCTTATGGTGAGTACTCGATAAATTGAAATTCTGATTTGTGTTTACTTATTTTCGGTTATTTATTCCTGTTGCTGTCAATCATGTGCAATGTTTTCGTTTCCCCCAATGAATGTTGATACAGTGCATTACACGTGCGAATGGAATCGTTCTTAATTGTTTTAACAGTCTTCCTGCACACATTCTATGTTGGTGGTAGATTATATGGCAAAGTATGCGTTAATGTCTTCATTAGTTCCAAATTCTCTGGCAGGCGTTCACTTCAACAGACCTGCTTTTAGGTCGCAAAGGGATAAATGTCTTTGTATTTCAGCATTTTTGCAACAACAATATACAATAGATCATATTTACTTTGCCAAAATACTTAAAAACGCGTCTGTCTATTGTGAACAAAAAGTTAAGACGTCAGAGTTTACTTCCAGTAACTGATTTATGGATGCATCTTTCTAATTAATAGATGCAGCAGACGCACGGTTGCATTGTTTCGTGAACGCATTGTTTCAGTGAACGCTGTCATGTTATTATTAACGCATAATTATACGATTTTTGCATATTAGTATTCATTTATCAGTACTGTTATATATATTAGACATAAAATATAGGGCCCTGGGTGCACTACGTCGCTCAGATAAGGCATAGCTTAGAGTTATATTAATTGAAGTATAAGCTTTAAACTTTCTTCTCAATTCTAAGTACTATTTTTTGTATTTTACATTTGTCTCTTATGTACGGTCAAACCTTTTGAACTTTATGAACTGTGCAATATGTATTACTTTTGCGTTGTTTATCTTGATTAATTCATATTGGCTAAACTAAACTTAGAATGAGTTTTCTAAATTAATTATAACTTACTGTTGTTCAATATTATACATTTCAGAAAACCTGAACATTGAACAACAGCATAAAACAATCTTTAAACGTGTCAGTTTATCACTTTTGTCTCGTAATGTTTCTCATGAAATGTAATGTTTGATATCAATGACGGGCTTATCACTTCATATACATGTTTGTCAGAAACTTAAGCTAGTAACTACCTTATACCTAGGCTTGTTATCGTCAAGCTTAACCAAATTAGAGTCACCATCATTTTACATTTTTGTTTTATTGTTAATATTTAAAAAAAATAAGGACGATGCTGGTGAACATTTAAATAAAACTATAGCACAATACTTTTTTCCTACACGTAAGAAAGGTTCCTACATTACTATGTTAGATAATTATTCATAATACACTTATACACCGTGGATATCAGATGATAAATGGTCTGAATTACCCTGTCCCTGTCAATCATACTCAATGTTCTGATGTTTTTATTCTCCCCAGTGGATGTGTAAACGGTTCATTACACGTGCGATTTTAATCGCTGGTAATTGCATTAACACACCTCATGCACACATTCGATGCCGTTGGTAGGTACTATCACTAAATATGTAAAAAGTATTCCTACATTAAAAGGATACATGAAAACTCATCATTTTAACAGATGTGCGTTGATGTTGTCTAGGAATGAAACGCATTCGTACTTCTTGAGGATGAATGGTTTTTAAAATACGTGCGTGTTTATTTGAAAATAAAAGCCTTTTGTATGCAGGTGGTACAGTTGCATGAACGTTGAGACATGTACCAGTAATAATTCTATAGATGCATCTCTCGAGTTGATAGATGCAACAAATGCATTGCTGCATTGTTTTGTGGACGAAACGCTGCGGTAAATATTTAGTGTAAAAATCAAGGGACACACAAAATGATGCATTTTATTGATCTAAACTCCTGCACAATGTGTTCTCAAAACTATATTCGTTTATGAAAACATAATAACATGCTAGAAGTGTGCAATAGTTTTTTATTTGCCAATGATCACGGAATTGTGTCGGTTATTATATGGTATAATGTTAAAATAGGGCCATAATTGTTGTGCTAAGATGATACAGAATGAAAATGATAACAACATGTAACATTATACATATTACTTTGACATAATAATTTATCAATACATTTACAAGTGTTGTTAGTCCAACGTGCTATTACTTACACTACAACACCGCTTGATGTTTGTAGAGTTTTATCAACTTTGAAATAAATGCAATAACACATAATACATGTTCTCCAATTTAAACGTACTGTTGCTGCAATTCTAGAAAACAAATAAAACAGATAGGATCTACCGGAAACTATGGTTCTAGATTTGCTGCCACAAACATTTGAACGACTGCGTGGAAACCAGGTAACGTGACTGGTTTCAGCCAATTTCATAAATTATTGTTGTTAAGGAATTTCAATTTTTTTCGCGTGCAGTTTTTTTCAATTGTCAAAAACAGAAACATTATACACCCCGGCTTAAACAAAACCAGCTGTGCGGAAAAACACACATTCTTAACAAACATAGATTGAATGGAAAAAAATAGCAGCCTCGGTTTCATTGAAACTGTTCATCTTAAAAAAAAATTGTGCCTTCCATTAAGTAACATATTACAGCAAGCCCTTGTAAAATAAAATATTTCCTTTGTTTGTTATATATTGCTAAACGAGTGAAAATTAGTTCATTTCCAGTATTATACCAATTAAATGAACAAAAACGTGGTTGATTGTTATTTCAACATAACTATATTCGTAGGCAAAGTACACACTTAATACACAGTGTTATTGGGTAAACGATGTGCAGAAATATACGTTTATGATAAAACAGACATAAAGTGTGTTGTTTATTGTAACAAATCGGATTTGCAGGTGAACATGTAAGTGTTTCTATACAATAATGCACATATCCGCTGATCTTTATAAAAATGCAGTTATTGTAAGTGTAACAGCTTAATCATACCCCCTTTTTATGCAACGAATAGTGCATAAAATGCACATAACATGAATATGATGAGTTGGTAGGAGGTATTGTCAGTTATACTAATGATAGCGTGTGTTATATGGTGTTATAACGTCAGTTTTGTGCTTTTTCTTATACAACTTGTTCTTCCGGAGATTTAATTCACAGATGGAATAATAATTAATGTATTTATAAAACAGATATTATATACAATATGAAGTATAATGTGGCTTGTTAATTGAGCCAGACTTGCATTTATCTCTGATTTTATGTATCATGGTAGAATGAACGTGCTATCTTTGTTTTCTTTACATAACTAATTACATTAAAATTTCTTGGAATCAACTAATTAACCAATTATATACATTTTACATGTCATGTGATCATCCTTGTAGCAAAAACGGCAATGCACCACATGGCCTTAAACTTGTTGAATACCAATACCCTGCGGGCTGGACATAACACATAAAGAATCGCCCAGACCCATTTTCAAGTTTTAATAGAATTAATGGAAATTCGATGCCTCGGATGCGGGCAAAAACTATAAATGTGTCAAACGGCTTATACTTCGTTTAATCGGAAACAAATTGTTATTATGCTCTGCAATACTTTAATCAAATTCATAAATGGGATATAAATGGTCTCGCTCAACACGATAAATTTAATCGCACACAATAAATGACTGCAAGTAGAAAACGCTGTGTTAGTTACACTTGATAATGTGTTTTTCAATAGCCTTATACTTATAAGCTGGCACATTGCCTGGTGTTCAGCCCAGTGCAACTTTATAATATACCTCCATACGAGTATTTCCTCGGAGAGTCCAAAAAGCTGTGACAAATTATTTAGCGTATTAGTTTGAGTGCAATATCGTTTAATTTAACAGAAAACACACTTGCCATGCATTAGTGTGCACACATTTGATTAACGATACAAAGAGATAATTTGTCAAAAATGTGTAATATTCAATGCAATTGTGCATCTTATTTCATACCAACGTTAATTTAGTTTGATCTCTCTTTAATCCAAGATGATAATGACTGACTGCTAATATATAGCTTTTAATCAGCTACGTTGTTTTCGCACTTACCGACTATACCAATTTGTAAAACCGTGATCTACATTATACACATTAACGAATAACTGTTATGACTTATACCTGTCTTTGCGCGATACCATGAGAATATCTAAGATAACGAAGTGATATTCTATTTCACTGCTCTTGCAGATGATTGTTATATGCCAATGGTAAAACAATATCACGTTTGTATAATCAGTCTCGGTCTCATTCAACGGCAAGTAGTGTTCATTCTTTCTTTGAGCGACTTACATAAATGCATATTTTATATTTTAGTAATTTAAAAGTACCTACACGTGTGAAGAATTGTTAGTTGGCCAAACGGCAGTATCAAGCAATTGTTTTAAGTAAAGCAGAAACAACATCAATGGAATGTTTTGTTGGGACATCACTAGATATTACTGGTCACCAACAATGCAACGTTATAATACGCCACGCCACATAGACAGGTGAAGCAACTACTGCTAGGAATGTTATGTCGACTTTATAATTAATAGAAAAAACAAACTTTAGAACATTGTTTATGAATTATGTTGTGTAGATAACTTGTCTTGATGGAAGTAAGTTAATATACGAAGTCAACTAGGAACATAACTACACTCGTTACATAAGTCCACCCGGTTAAAATCTACCATTAAAAGAGAGACGCGTATGTGTGACCTTTTTGAATACTCTTTAAAAATGCAATTAATTAATGCTATATTTCGTGAGATATATTAGAAATGCACACACACCCATAACTATAGAATCATTACGAAATTCGTTTGGTAATGATATTTCAGATATTGCGCTTAACTCTATTACACTGTTTCCATAAATAAATGCATGAAGTGTGCTCTATTAAATGCATCCTTACACGCACAGCGTCTGTTTGCTTTGATATGCACATGAAAAAGTTAACCACAGCTTTGCGCATACAGAACAATGCAGTGATATGCCTACTGCACCGTTCAATTACAGAGATGCACCTATAAATCAATTACTGGAAGCAATATTAACGTCCCAGCAGTTTTATCTCCTTTACACAGACAAGATTCGTGCTTTTAAGTATTTAGGGAAAGCATATGTGATAAATATTCATACAGGCATCTAGAAGTACAAATGCATTTCCTCTTCTTCTAAGTAAGCTAAACACATTTGTTGAAATGAATGTTTTCCAAACATCTTTTGAAGTTATGATATATATACTACTCAAAATTTGCTAAGGATCACTTTTTGATGTTTGCATATTTTGATTATATTCATGTAGTAAACAACCTAATGTGTTGTTAATGTTAAAAATGTGTATTTCCCACACAGCTGTACACAACATTATCATTTGTTACTCTCTAGTGATGTTTAATTGCAAAGGAAAAGTGATAACCACGAAAATGGGTGTATTTTGCGACTTGTACTTTTTTGAAACACAATCCCTCTCCTGGAAAGTTGTACGGAATGGTGAAAAATCATTTGAGACACCATTTAGGCTTCGAAAAATTGAGTGGGATGTTTGACTACTTGAATCAGCTGCGTCCTTACGTCACTTTGCACGTCATCTTGGCGTGTCACAGAGCGTTGTAGCAAGAACATGGAATCACTTTCAAACGCAAGGGAATGTTGCTTATAAACCCGGGGCAGATCGTCACGAACACAGACGGTCTTTTTGTTGTGCGTTTAGCGTAAAACCACCGCTTAATGAATATCGCAAATGCCCAGAATAAGCTCCAATTTTCGCAAGGGGTTCGGTTTTCTGCATAAACCATTTAGAATCGTCTCCACGATGTTGCCAACTGTGTTGCTATGGCGCACAACCACATCCGCGTGTAGAGATCGACCAATGCACGGTATCATTGTGCTGTCTGAGCGATGTTGTCGACATTGTGCAGATAGGCATTTCCTTTATTCTGACCTGTTCCAAAGCCATAGCATAGCCCAACCGAACCGATCATGAATAACTATGCAGAATGGTAAAATAGTTTATTTGGCGATATACACATCTGGGCAGGCATGGCTGTAAAGTCAACACAGACTATTGACTAATCAGTAAAAAGGACTGAAGTCCAGGCGTTAAAGGTTCATTTTACGTGGTCGCTGGTCTATTGTAGATGTGTCTGGATGTGGTTATGCGTCATTGGAATGAGATTTGCAGTTTGTCTAGCCCAAATGCCACCATCATAAAGACGGTTCTAAATGGTTAAAGTAGAAAACTCAACTCATTTAGCAATCTGAACCTCTTTCTGGAGGGGTGTGACATTCATAAAGCGGTGACATCATGCTTGAAGCACAATCAAACGGTCGTCTGGGTTCGTGGTCGCCCTTTGACGACCTGCCCCATGTCTATAAACAACATTTTCCTGCGTTACAAAGCGATTCCACAATATTGCTACTACGACATTTGACATATCAGGATGACGTGCAACGTGACGTCAGAACGCTTCTGTTTCTAGATATTCCAACAACCCTACTCAAATTTTCAATGCCCAATTGCTGTCTCCAACAATTATTCGCCATTTCATACAACGATAATGATGTGTACTGCTGTGTTGGAAATACACAAAATTAACACAAAACGCAAACTTGGTTGTTTAGTATTCGAATATAATCAGAATATTTAAATATAAGAAAGTAATCCTTAGCAATTTTTGAGTAGTATAAACGAATGCAAATTGATTAATTGAAGATGATGCACCCAGGGTTTCCTTGTTTGTCCATCCACCCGTCCATCTGACAAAACTACTATGCCACGTCAAAGGTTTCATAATCACCGCAACGGGATATTATTTGATATTTGGTAAAACATTATATATTATTATTAACTAATGTGTGTTTGTCGTTGCTTTATTTTACAAAATAAGATCTATGTCTGAATTTAAAACTACTGAAACTTTATATGCAATAATCATTTTCTCGCACAAGCACACATGCCATGTTTTATTATTTGTAGAACATCTTTATCGGCTGCCAGAGAAATATTAGCCAAAAATGAATTACACCCTTTATCTGTTTATAAATTGTCTTTGAGAATTCTGAATTCTCTAACTGTGAGAATTCTCAAATTCTTTGTAAGTTACAATTTGTTAACATCTCTTCATTTTATATTATAATAAATACATCAATCAACAAAGACAGTTTTATAGTTCAGAAACAATTACAATCAATTGCAAACAAGTAATTAACATGTACTAATAGAGAAAAGCAGCGTTTAAAAAAAGATTAATTATGTTGCTCTTGTGTTTCCAATTTAAAGCAAAAACATTCGCATACGGATTTTAATTTATTTTCACCCACTCGTTTGCCTTAAGAGGGAATAAAACAACTTGTTTTGTCTTTTGAGGAAATTGCTGAGAGAATTATTTACATAATTGTTTCACAGATGCAGAATGAACGGTATAATGCCGACACATACTACATGGTTAGATGTTCATAATATTAATTAATTTTACAGCAAACATCTGCTTTAAAGTAAGGTGTTTAAACTGTTTGCATGAAGGCACCCGACGGTGTTAACTGTTATTTTATGTGGTATTACATTGCAGTGCAACCACAAAATGTGCACTACCGCCTTTTATCAGGTAAAGCTTTTTGTACACAAAATTGTTGTCGAATCACATTGCTATGTACGCAGTACAGTACACTCTTTATTTAAACACATGGATTGTCTTTGAACAATTGATTAGTAACAACCATGCATGCTAACATTTCAAAAGTGTACAATATATATTTAAAACATATAAAGTAGCCTAGAGGTAAAGCATTCGTCTCGTTAGCGAGAGGTCGCGGATTCTATATCTGATCGCGTCATACCAAAGACATTATAAAAACCGGTACCAGATGCTTCCTTGCTAAGCATTCAGCATATAAGGATAGGTCTATTTTCTCCATTTCCTGAAACCCCGTTCTTAAATGAGATGGGCTCAAGTGGCCCATATAAAACGATTCCGTCGACACAACCAAAAACAATAAGAACAAGAGCACACAATACGACGACTACAAACAGAAAATTGATTTGACAATTGTTTGTAGGGCTTCAATCTTTATACATGTATATGTGTATATTTAAGATGTATGTCTGGAAAAGAAATAGTCTAATGTGTTTGCATTTATAAACATCGAGATAAACACAGCTCATTTTATTGTTGATTAATGGGGAAAAGTAGAAGCCAAACCACAACACAAATAAATCTCATTAATATATAACTAGATATGCCTTAACAATGTTTGCCACTAGTTCTGTATTTGTGGTGCTAACTTTGTCCGATCACTAATTTATATGTAAATAGACATTTTATCTTACAAGGATATAGATTGCTACAACAAATAAACTACTGACAAGAAATCGAATGCATCGCGAATTATTGCTAATAATATATTAGTGACAATGTTTGCCTCTGCCATATTCCTTACTGTTGATTAAGTTACTTCAGTGATCTTGTCATTAGAAACGAACATTTTGCATACAACAAGCAATAGTGATATGCATGGTATTCTGAAATACCTTAAATTAAACTGATGAAAAAGAAAGCCGTCAGAAAGCATAGCCTACACGAGCAAACAGCAGCCTCGTTTTTTAAGCTGTTCATCAGTGGTAATGAATAATGCAACAGACGCCCCATAGCGCATGAGCGGAACTCCATTTTCAAATGTAAACACTTGTTATTGGCAAATATTAAAAACTATATGTTAAAAACATGGAAAGAGACAGACACCAAATTTTCATAAGTAGTACCCGAGCTTGTAGGCAATGATACAACTAGATACGACAACAATAAATAGTGAATGGCATTGTGTGTTGGTTGACTTGTTCGGGTATCCATTTGCAAAGAATATTAAGCAACACTTTTTCTACATGTATTAGGCACACACCTATTATTTTCACTATATTTGAAAACAACCTTGAACATTATTTGTTAAGTCGCAACAAATGTAATACTAGTATTCCAGATTTGGACCTAGATATTAATAATAAATATTTTTCTAATTGTATGCAGATGAAACTGTATTATTAGATCAGAACAATATTAACCAACTTGGTAGTTTTATAAAATATTGTGAAACATGGAAGCTAGATGTTAATGTTGACAAAACAAATAAATATTAGTATTTGGTGTTAGACTGGTACGAAGTAGACATATTGTTGTTAGAAACAATAATTTCGAAGTTAAAAAATTCTAGGCATTCTATTTTTAAACAACTGAAGTTTTGCAAAGGCCAAATTTCACGCAGTAAAACAAGCCAGAAACAAATATTTAGTTTAATTGTTAAAGTGAGAAATTTAGACTTACCATTAGGTTGTCAACTTAAGCTGTTTGATAGAAGTTGTTCCTATTTTGTTTTATGCTTGTGAAGTCTGGGGATATGGCAATTTTAATTGTATTGCAAAAGTGCACACATTCCTTAAACATATTTGCATTTCATGTTTTTCGGTTATAATTGAAATTAGTTATGGGCTTTGGTACAAGTGAGTTCATGCAAGAACTATTTTGAAAAATAGTCGGCGCAAAATTTGAGTAAGTGAAATGTGTATTTCAAATTAAAATGAAAAATAAAAACAATATGGTCTGGAGCGGTTTCGACCCCGTGATGGTCGACACGCGAAGGAATACTTTTGTCCAACGCGCCAACGGCTCTTCACCGTGAGTAAAGAATTAGACACGTAGTGTATTTAGGGCTAACTACATGTACTTCGTAGCTGAAATCACGTGCTCTCTATGCTAGCAGTTTGACCGGTGCCTTGCGTGCAAATATTGATCCAATGATAATTCACACAAAACACACACACCCAAACAGCATAAATCATAAAACACAATATAGGAATAAAAGAAAGGATACTTTTCGCCTTGTAAACGCACAGTAAACACAGCTGTAAACACCTTTATTAAGAAATCCGATTAACTACTTAGACCGTAATATTTTTTTTTCAATTCTAGTTCTATTATTTAAACCAAAGACATTTCAACGACTACAAGTACCTGTGTACGTATCCGATTTCAACTAATCGCAGAAATTGTTCTTAATTTCAAATTTTAAGCATGTTCTCTTACAGCGTATCTCATTGGCTAGAATACAACTTAAACAATAGGTCAAAAGCGAACCTAGACAGCTGCGCCGTAAAAATACTCTGTCACATTTAATAGAATTATTCTCAATGATTAGTATTTTAACAACAGCACATATCCATGGGTAAGTTGTGTTAAAAGTTTTCTAGATGAATGTGGCTTAAGTTGTATTATTTTGTATAACCAAGCATTCCTAGGTAGTTAAGAGCATCCTGTAAACTTAATAGGTGATTCATTAAAAATCAATACATACAAGCCTGGTCAAGCAGTGTTAATGCTTCATCAAAATGTTTAAATTAAATAGTTTATAAAACTGAACACCCATTAGAAAGTGTTTATCTAGATTTGCCTGTGTTAAGTGTTAAGTATGTGCATGTATTTGTTAACTTTAGACTATGAACTAATCACTTGCCAATAGAAAAAGGACGTTGGTTAGGCTTAGAAAGAAATGATAGAAAATGTCAACTTTAAATACCATTATAAACTTAGATGTACCTATCTTATTATTGAAAGAAGAAGTTTAGTTTCATGTTTTAGTATAATCAGTAACAATGTACATATACACACGTTTAAAACATTATTTGTACAAATGATATAACGCATTTGATTCAAGCTTTTAAATTTATAAAAATTGTGTTAAAGAAAGTAAAGCAACCAGCTGGCAATTCATAAATCTTTATTATTCAACCACCTTGTTAAATTGTTAAACTTAGTTTAGTTAAGTACCAATATGTACTTAGATTAGATAACCTCTGGCTTAACCTTTTACCATTGTTTATTTTTACTCATTTCTTTTGTTCCTCTTATCACATTTATACGTGAAAAGTGAATAAATAAACGTTGAAACCTTGAAACCACACCTGAAGTTTTAAATTAATGCTAAACTTAAGTTACGAAGGCAATACTTAAATCGCACAGATTTTGGTATTAACTTTAATTATCAGTAATATATTTTAAATACAAAACTATTCAATATATGTATGTTGAACATATCTATATTAATACATATTTAAAACTTTTTTTTGTTGATTGTGATTCTCAAGATATTGTTTAAAACGAATTCGTCTAAAAGCAATGCAAATGTCATATTTTATTATATAGCGCTCAGTAAAAACATGAAGTGCATCCATTTGTTTAGTCGACATCGCCTAAACGCTTATAACCTTCCGTAAACAAAGATTCTCAGAATTTCTCAAGCATGTTTTTTTTTTGCAAAATCATTCTCATTACACATTGATGAGGGCACACGTCAAATTTAAGGGCCCTTTATAGATCAAATAAACCGAAGTGTTTACATAATTGATTTCGGGGATTACCAGGCTCATGGATGTGATTATAAATATTATATAAATGAATTCATAAGTGGTTTATTTTATAAATACAAAATTAACAAATATGGGGTTTTAGTTTCTTTTAAAATATGTTTAGCAGAAAACACCTTAAATACTTGTTATACGTTTTGGCCCCTTTAGGTCAGCTTAGCAGGCATGAGACAAACACAGGTTCACTTGATGTCGTTTTTCATTTTGATACCCCCCCCATTCACGGTTAGTTATAAAAAATTATACTAGAGTGATGGTATATTGCGAGATATGTGTTGATATGTTGATATGTTATAAACGTCTGAAGGCACGTAAATTAAATGAATAACAAGAGTCTCGCATAAGTGAATCTGGTATAAGGTTGGTATGCAACAGACGAGACGATAATATCTTTGCTATGTTTCTTCTATTTCGAGTTTTCAAGTCATTAATTTTGTTGGTAAATGAACCAACATGTACGTTTTGCCTAATAATTTTTTGGTCTCATCTGTGTAGACGTTTGAATTAAAAACAGTTGTTAATTTATAAACTAAGTACATCATAGTTCTCCTTCGATAAAACAAAAAGTGTTATTAACTAAATAGTTTTACAATATGTGTGTTTAAGCATCGTTGATCCAAATTGTTATGTAAAATTGGGTGGTACAAAAAAGATACTGTTTGAATCAAAATAAACAAAATTAAAAACAATCTAATCAATTTCTATTTGTAACATGTATGTAGTTTAAAACAGCAATACAACAATAAAAGAACCTTTGCATAATACAATCGTTTAATTTTAGGTGGCTGAAATATATGTATTAACTCGAAAAATGTTATTTGAAATTTAGTATCATGTCAAACTGGTTAGGCAAAAGATTAAAGGACAAGCGTACATCCTTTAAAAACAAGGCGTTGGACATACATGTAGGTTGGATATTGTGCGGCCTTTGGCAAACAATTGACGTTTTTCTTGATTGTTTTTATTTGGTATGCCTAAAAAAGAAACATAACATTTAGAATTATTTGCCTGACAAAAATGTTTTTGATTAAAATTGCTATGCCTGTATCACTTGATCGTTTTTGTGTACATTTTACATTTTAACCAACGTTAAGCAGTGAAACCTAATCCCGTTAATATGAGTCTGCCCAATGTTGTTATTCATGCGTGTTAAAATATAACAATATACGTTAATGTACGTTTCGACCCATTGTGTTGAAACAGTTAAATAGCTTGGAAACAAAAGCTAATTTCAGTTGACTCCGAGGTCCAGAAGTAACGCATTTGCCGTGGATGCAAGAGGTCACGGGTTCGATTCCAGGACATGGCTAGGATTTTTATGTTTAATTTTGTGTTTTGTTGTTGCTGTGGTTTTACTTTTTGTCCAAAGAACATTTATTTACGAAATTTTGTAATTCCTTTTGCAATGTTAATTTATTTAGTATACCTTACATGTTCCAAGCAAGGTGTGTGACCATATACAGTAAATGCTTATACGGAACTCATCAGGACCCTGATAATATGGTCCTTATAAACGGAGTTCCCTATTAACGTATAGTGAATAATTTTATTGTATACAGATTTGGGAATGACAATCAGTTTCCTCTAACCAAAAGTTCTTTATAAGCAGATTCCTTACAAGCGGACTTTAGTTTATAGGGGTATCAAGATACAGACCTAGCATATTTTATAAGAAAGTACGCCTAAGTATTTGTTGAAATTATTGCAATCTAGATTCATGTACCGGTTAACCCAAACGTAAATAAAAACAGCGTAAAGATCAACTCCGGATAGATTAAAATGCTGATCTGTAATAATTACATATTGTTCAGTTCGATTTTCTGATCACTGTCAATCATTGAAATGTTTTCGTTTCCCTGCATGAATATTAAAACAGTGCATTACAGGTGCGAATTGAATCGTTCTTTATTATTTTAACAGTTTTCATGCACAGTCTATGTTGGTGGCAAAGTATGCGTTAATGTCTTGATAAGTTCCGAATTCTCTGGCAGGCGTTCATTTCAACAGACGTGCTTCTAGGTCGCAAAGGGATAAATGCCTTTGTATTTTAACATTTTTTGTAAAAAAGATTCAATAGATCATATTTGCGTTGCCAGAATACTTTAAGACGTCAGCGTTTACTCTCGGTAAATGATTTATAGATGCATTTTTTTTATTAATAGATGCAGCAGACGCATTGTTGCATGGTTCCGTAGACGCAGTGTTGCAGCAAACGCTTTTGTAAAATGATTCACCTACCTGTATGTACAAGTTGTACATACGAGAGTCAGTCGTAAAGTTTTCGGACTGTGCTTACTACTTCATAGTTTAATGATTCAGAAAAAAACATGTATATATAAATAACATGTTTAATAAATAATATGTAAACAGATCACACAAAACAACCAATGGACAACAAAGTTACAGCATTTACCAATATCACAACAACATGTGTTATAATGCGTTTTATTAATACTTGCAATGTATTTAACCTAGACAAGAGCGCTTTGATGGGTCTTGGTTGCTCACCTGATCTCGTGTGACATATTTAAGATTGTATACTTTTTGGCATTAAATGTACATGTAAAACATATTTGAGAAATGAAAACATACATTTGCACAAATTCTATATTACCAATAAATTGAGTTTAAATATACTGTATTACACATACTAAACAAGGAACAACACTAATAATGCATATATGTTTAATATATCGTTTCCTAATTGCTTTAAAAGCATTTAACATACAGGCTATACAGTTTCAGTAACGATGAGACTTTCTATAGATGCATCTCCCTAGTTGATAGATGCAGCACATAAAGTTTGTTTATTAAAGGCTTTCCATTTTTGGTCATTAGTAAACCCATTTTTAATTTATTTAATGTGCATGAAACGTTATTAATAAGTAACCATCATTTTTCCTTTAAAACGTATAAATAATTTTTGGTTTGATCAATTTGCTTTGTAACAAGTATACTAAGAATATTTTATAATAAAATGGGAAACTGAACGTAAACGTAATAGAGTTATCTGTATGATGTATTCGGTTCATAATTGTTAGAATATTGTACGTGCTTTCTTTGATTCATTTCTGACACACTCTTTTTATATTTAAATGTGTGAAAGACAAAACTATCAACCATAAAATACACCGACACAAATTTGTAATTTATGTTCTTCCACACACCAACACAGGTGGATATCTACACATGTTGCTAGATGTCTCGAGTCGGGCAAAAACAATAAATGTGTCCTAATTTCAAACATTATATTAAATACATAATTCATATTTCATAATATCGCGAAAGAAATGATCAATCACTTTGTATTACGAGAATCGAAATGGGATATAACTGATGCAACCGTTTTGATCACACATAATAAATAAATGCAAGTGGAAAATGCTTTGTTGTTTGCACTTGACAATGTGATTTAAATATCTTCATATAAAAAGTTGGCTCATTGCCCGGCATTAAGCTCAGTGCACCTTTATACTTTATCTCCATATGAGTACTCCCTCTGGAGATTTTTTTCTGGGTTCTTGGTGCAAAAGCGTTTAATATAACATGCGAACACCGTTATCTAGATAATAGACATTAACGAAATACTGTTATGAATTATTCATACTTTTGCGCGATAGCACATACTGATGTAACAAACGTTGTGCTATCCTATTTTACTGCTCTAGCAGATGGTATTTATTTGGTCAAAATAGATAACATTTGTATAAAAGTCCGCAATCTATTAAAACCAATACGGTTTTCACCGCCAGTAGTACCGTTGTTTTCTTTGTGCGTCTTGCATTATTATCCCCCGCCTATGAAATAGGGAGGGGGATATTGAAATGGCGTTGTCCGTCCGTCCGTCCTTCCGTCCGTCCGTCCGTCCTTCCGTCCGTCCGTCCGTCCGTCCGTCCTTCCGTCACCAGCGTTTTCTCAGTAACTAGCCAGTAGAATTTCATGAAACTTAAAATAAATATGAACCACTATACTGGAATGATGCCCGTCC
>Ga0224511_10000788_pt1 | contig 16822 bp, 9 predicted proteins | sample SF_May12_sed_USG_2_FD_169988 | JGI IMG/M metagenome (GOLD analysis project Ga0224511, IMG submission 169988) | Sediment microbial communities from San Francisco Bay, California, United States - SF_May12_sed_USGS_8_1 | ecosystem: Environmental > Aquatic > Marine > Sediment | place: USA...
GGATCTTAGATTGTATGTTGTGTGTTCTTTACATTTAAAAATAGAGTTCCGCTCATGCGATATGGGCGCCATTAAGTATCAACTTCAACAAAACTGAGACTGCTTTTTTCCTATGCATGGTATGTTTCCTAGGGTTTCCCATGTTCTCTGATTGCCTAAAGTAGTAGGACTTACTGACGACAAAGACAGTGTAAAATAAAACAAAAATGAATGTTAAGATCGGTTACACTGTACAAAAAATAAGTCATTGAACGATGTTTTTCAATGCAAATCAGACTTGTGGAATTTTCACCCCCCAAAAAATGTCTAAAGTAGTACGCCTTACTGACGACAGAGACAGTGTTAAAATAAAACAAAAATGAATTTTATTAGTTGAGGGTTGCCCAATAATATATTCTGTAAAGATCGGTGTAGAAAGAGAAGTCATTGAAATATTTTTTTCAAAGCACATCCGACTTCTGCATGTTTACCCCTATTAAATTATGTAAGAAATTACTGCGCTAGAAAAAAGATGCGTGAGACAAATAAGACGCCAGTCCAAACGTTTAGACTTACACGAAATATATGTGCAGAGTTTTTTTAAATATCGTTATCACTATTATTTATATTTTATAATATACAAAAACATTTGTCAGCTTACTTACAAATGGTTTTATTTGCGTAACACCTGTCACCAGCAGTGACGTTCGCCGGTACCTTCAGGTGTGAAACATTATATTTAAAAATTGCCTTTGAAATGATATTGTCAATACAATGGTATTCAACAATGGTATTATAAAACTATATCTTGTATTAAATAGAAACATATATAAAGACATCAACAAAAGCTCTTGGCGCTCTGATTTTTCAGTTGTCAACGACTATAGTGGGCGCAGTTGTACAGAATGGCATCGTGCCATGAAACACAGCGGCTTATTCAGAATGATAGGCAACAATCAGTTGATTCGCGCTTTGATTGAAAACAATGTGGATATTTTAAAGAAATTTTGACTGTAAATAAGATCATGTCTAATCTGCATATACAACTGTCGAAGTGTTAGGCATATGTGCAGCTTTCGAATTTAATAAACACAGATTGGAAGGTATATCAAGATGTGCCCGAGTCTTACACGTTTGCCCAAACCTCATAACTATGCGAAACGACGAGTTTAGTAGTACCGTTTTAAAACATAATTATGTAAGTTTTTAGAACATTTGGCAACATGTGAACAGATCTTGTTTTGGCCAATTTAGTAATTGTAAATGGGGTTTGTTTTGGAAAACGTAAAAGAATACAACAAAGCAATGTCTTGATAACTTTCTTCATTCAACATTTCTGTAGTATTAAATTATTAAACAGATTTAAAACTCGAATAAATGATGGTTTTTGTAAATGAAAGCAATTAAACGAATCTTCATATTTCCCTTACTTTTCCATAAAATCTCATTTGTTACCCTGACATTGTGTATGACTTCCCTCGTTTAACCGTGGAGGACTCGACTTGACCGCGAATGACGGCTATGATCAGCGTCAAATTATTTATATTATTTATGTATGTGAAGTTCTTCACAGATTATTATCATATATGTTAACAAACTGCAGTTGCCGACCCATAATTTTACTTAACATCATGTCCTGTATCAAAAGCATTCTTAAAATACACTAATTTATTGTCCCGACAGATTATTTGTAAAACAGTTCAGGGCACGTTTTAATGGTTTTATTGTCTGATGTCCGAGTATTTCCTGTTTATTGAATAAAAGCTGGTTATTTTATAGTTGTCTGGTACAGATGAATGTTTTCCGTCTCTTGTGACTAGCTTACTCGATTAGGAAGGAGATGTTTTGTTGGTTCTTACGTCATTTTAGAAGTATTTTGGCTTAATTGGTCCGAACCAGAGAAGAATCGTAGAGTATCATTTCTATCAGAATAACTTTCCAAACATTTTGATGGCGCCTTATCGTGTTATTTTATTGTCTGTTTGATTTAATATGGAAGACAACAATTTTGTAAATGCTATTTTAAAATCAAGATAAATTGCAACCATTTTTAACAAATTAATAACTTATACAGTAAGTATTTTCAAAGATCATCAATGGGTGCAGTAGATTTAATTTAGGTCATTGTATCCAGAGTGCAATTATTCATTGGGAATACGTTTTAAAGTATTATTGTTCTAATATGTTTACTTAACATGTAACCATAAAATTTAAGCTTAATGTAGTAAAGTTGTACATACATAACGTATTGTAATAAAGACGACAGCATTTGATGTAAATCAGTAATTTCTCGGCACTCTTCCAATAACATTGTAACACGTGCTCAGAAGGATTGGTTAACAAATACATACTTCTTACTTAATTGACGACGAGTCCGCCGGCATACAACCATTATTATCAACAGCCCTACAACGATATGCAGTTTTACTTGAAAAGCAACATATTAACAGTCGTGTCAAAAATGCACTGCCAATCAGTACATCTGCCTTACATCTCTACCAGGAACTATCACTTGTGACATGAACTAGCAACAAACCAGTACTGCATACCCACATATCAACATCACCCTTAGACACATTTACTTGGTTCCTTGTCCTCAGCATTGTACTGTGTGCCAATATGACTTAATATCAAGAAGCACGGACATTGTTCGTTCAGTCGTTTAATTGTTCGCATGATATGTTTTTGTTTTTGTTTAGCCATTTCAGCACGAAGTTATTTATATCACGGCGGTCAGCCCACCTACCCAATGTTCCTCGCTTCAGTTGAAACTATCCTCGTTATTCTGACTGCATCTGACTGCTTTGTACATGAGTCAGATGTAACCAAGAATTGGTTGATGTCTGAAGTATTAACCATTACAGATAAGGGTTACCCGCTGCCGGTGGAGCTCAAACCAGTCACCCACAAGTTCGCTGGTCGGCGCTTTACTACGACTTTTAAACCACACATCCGGATTCATAAATGGATCAAACGGTTCAACTGACGACAAACACGTAATATACCTTGTCAATACGTGCCTAACATATCGCCACGTCGTCTTGAAGAAATTGCAATTTTGTTAATTCTTCAGGTGTGTACGAAAAAATGATAGCACTAATTATAATGCAATATATAGCGTATTTCATGACGTCTAAAAATACACGATGCAGTAGTTTTTGAAATAATATTCTGATAAGAAAGTGTGCGTATTGTGTAGCTTAAAACCCCAGAGGCTAATATGTTTTTACCATGCAGACCATGCTACCTTTCCCTTTTTCTCAAACCAACTGTGGTGCGTATATTATGACTTCTAAAATTAAACAAGGCTGTATTTTTTTAAATGACATGGCGTTGACCTTCTTGGTAGCATCAATGTCCAATACAGCCTCACGAGAAGTTCTGTTTTATAGTAATGCGTCACGAAACCAGAACCTAAAGGCTAAACAGCTAGACAATCGTCGACAACTAGAAATTCATTCATGATTGCCATATTCCTCTTTTAGACATCAGCCACAGAATTTAATTGACAAATGTCCAAGTATAGTTTTGTGTACAAAAATAAAATATCATGACTTCCGCACATGCAGAGCATTTTTTGCTTTTAAGGCTCTTTACAGTAGCGCACTTTGATGGATGGAATAATTTGTTCAGAATGCCAATGGCTTGAATTCCATAGCGTTGACGTTTCAACATACGTTCATGCATCGTAATTTGTAAAAGTAACCAGAATCGACCAAATGAATTGATGAATTCGTGGAAGCTTTACAACCACGGCGTGACAATACCATGCCTTTGTCTTCCAGTATACCACACCTCCAACAAGTTTCCAGTGTTTCCATTGGTTAAAACGACGTCACGTGATTGCCCAATATTTCACAATACTAGTAATTAATACATGATAGACGGCCTACATGTTCGTGTCAACGTGATACTTGCCAAGGTTCCATGGATGATTTCACCGTCTCGTGAATGGCGCACTCGAAAAGGCATGTAACAATCTGTGTTTTTGTTCGTTCACACTTTATAATGGAAAGATGTGATTCGGCATCGAATATCATTATCACCGTAGTAGTTTTCGTTTAAATTCAGGCTTTGATACAAGCCAATGGATTTGCCATGGGACTGAAAACGATACCGTTATTTGCTCTCAAACATGGATACAAATGACACCAAGTGTTAAAGTAAGGGAATGTGTTCACGGCGCACCACTATATGAACAATTAATAATGACAGGATAGCTCTTTGGGTAAAAATGCTAACTTATCATTTATTTTTATCGCATAGAAAATCGTGTTTTAATTAGATGACACATGTTCGACGAGGTATTCCATCTTTATTTGAAATCTGCTGGGAACACCAGTGTCACATGTAAAGACTGTTTGATAAGCTTCCTATCGCACCATTAGGCAGTGCGAGTGTTCGAAAAGGAATGTGCGCGTTTACACTACATTATTTCACACCATGCAGACAAGAATTAACGACAAATTCCACCAGGGACCTGCATAGTTCGCTCACCGCACACACATTTGGCAACGACAATGGTGGTAGTGCCGAGCTGACACTATCTTAGAATAAAATTAGAATAATGCCACTAGATAGTTGGGCAACCAACTTGATGCTTGGTACAATGATATTATAAAAATGATATAAGCATTTTAGTACCGCCCCTTGCCTATGTTATTAAAAGCAAGTCATAGCTGCAGCTGACTCCTTAGTTACAGCTAGGTATCTCTTTGAAGAGCAACTTGCCTCAATAAATAGCATGACGAATATGCACAAAACAGTATTAATGTTATCTTAGAACGTAGAACAAATGTTGTAAATGGAAATTTTATACAAATTAGACATCTGTAAATATTACTCACAAACATAATATATAATAGAAAATTACATATACTATTAAAACGGTAACAATTGCCCTTTTTATAGCAGTAAGACTTATTGACGAAAAATACCATGTAAAAAAAAAACAACACATTTTAGCGTTTTTGTTGAGGGTGAACCAATGTTCATTTCCGTGATGGCCCATCGTATTTGGCCGAGCTGCTTTGGAAAAAAAACATTGAAAGGGTTCAACGTAAATGAGACTGTGGCAGTTTAAATTACCCCCAATAACATCACACTGCAGTGTGGCTAGAGTTTATAGTTTCCAATTTCAAATATCCGTGTTTAAAGCCCTTGACTTGATTTATAGTAAAACAAAACTGTTTTTTTAAGTGTGTCTTACAGAAAATATTCCTGAAAAGTTTCATCTACATGTAATATGACCGTGCGGATAAAGAGCTGAATTAAAAATGCAAAGTGTAAGGATGTACCTTGGACTATAAACTTCTCCAAGAAACGTGGCCCAAAACTTTAAGTTTTACAAAGTCAGTAAACTTATCTTGACAGTGTCGTCCTTTCAGCATGTAAAAATATCTGATTCAAAATCTGTTAAAAATAAAAAAATGTTAAAATGTTTTTGTATTGATTTTAATTCAATTAACGTCAGTACAGTTGACGTGTCGCGGTTGTATCAATAGCTCACGTTCTAAAACAATATATATTTAAACATGATATTTGTGTTTTATTATTTTAAAATAATATTTTTCCAAGTTTCAAGTATACAACATAACGTGTACATAACAACCTTGGCATTTGGTGTTTATATTTGGTTTATGATATATACCTGTAACAGACTCACAATATATAGTCTAAGTTTGCTCGGATATTGACCGTCTGTCGAACTGTAGCCGACTTGGTAATAATATTTCATTAGCCGTTGCACTTGTCGCAATGTCATGTAAATCGTCAACGAAAGGAAAGCACAACAAGAAAACATACGCACTTTACCAACGCAACCTGATCGACACGCGATCGCAGTAAATAAATCAGGAAAAAACAACACTCCTCAGAAAAATAATTGTTTTATGAGGATTGTTTCCACAGAAAGATGCACTTTTGTGATAAAGTGCACAGACGTATTTTAGTTTCTATTGAGCGAGATGCGATATAAAAAACATGTATTTCCAGGGAAAAAAACACAATAAATATAACATTATTAAATAGTTGTTTATAATTAGATATATGTTTTAAAAAGTAAATATCTAATATAATTGAAGAACGTGTATACACGTTCATAGTAGAATACAAATGTCAACCGTGGAAGCTTTATCAAGGGAGGCTAAAAAAAATACATTTTATAAAGTACGCAGAAGAGTATTGTCCCCTATTCGACTCAAAACTGGTGTTTTGTTGAGAGAAAGAGGTGGGGGTCACGAGTTCACGAGTTTTGAACGTTGGAATTTTTTTCAATATAAAACAAAACACGACGGTCAGTTCACACAACAGCCTGTCTTCCACTGACCAAAACTTGTCCCTTTACTTTGCAGGACACTAGCAGCTCCCTTGCCCAAGCCTAACAGGGCATCAGAAGATCGCTAAACACTCGTAGCATCGCCGTCTTATGACGATTATCAAAGAGGGTTTATCATTTTTTACGTTCACGAACTTCTACTACTTCAAAACATGTTTGCTTTTGTCAACAAAGGCTTTCAATAAGCGTCCGTAATTAATTAATCCGTGATACCAGTAGGCAACAAGTGGAAAAGAATGTCTCCTCGTAGGCGTCAACAGCATATTTCGAGAGCTTTTTTCTTCACATAATTATTTATTACTTGAACACAACCTGCCGAAATACTGCGAACTGCCTTAATCGTTAAACATTCATCTTTATCCCGATTGGCAAACTTACTAACAGTACAGAATCATACACGTAGGATATTAAGTAAGTTTAGTTTTAAAGGCGACTTAGTCAGCAGTACAAAACTATAGTTTCCCTGTAAACAATACTTACTATTACCTCTCATTATTGTATTTATTCATACAGAACAAATGAAACAAAACATAACAAGTTTGAAATTATTTATTTTCTTGAAACAACAGCACAATGTCTCGCCAAATCGTGTTTACTATACTCGTAGCGGCCGAGACTTACAAAATAACTGAACTCTGTATGACCCAACCCAATTATTCATATACCTTGAGATGTCTGGGTCTTTAAACGTTAGTATACCATACTAATACACGAGAAAATCATAGAAGTTCACAATGAAAACTCATAAACAAATCTGTTTCATTTGTAAAAGTGATGAAACACAACAACATTAACAGCCATTTTTTTTCTTTTTCCTCTTTGAGAACAACATGTTCTAGCCTCAGAACTAAAATAAAAAACAATAGCCATTTAATTTTCAAAAATAATGCAACAAAATACTGTAAGGGACTTTTAACTAGCTATTCATTCCAGCTTTTAGAAAATGGTCAACGGTCCCAGTGCATGTGATGGTCTATTTCAAATACACTCCAGATTTTCACCTAACTTGACAAGGACAAAGAGTCATGGAAGGCTATTAAAAATGATCTACTACATCAAATGTTTGTAATCACTTACTAACAAGAGGCAGGACCTTAGCATTATTATATTTTGTGATAAGGTAATAGTAATTGTAAAAGGGCATACACAGTCAAGTATTTTTGGTTAAACAACATACATACAGCGCAGTTTTGGGGGTCTATCAAGTTGTTTTTATCAATTGCTTTGATCAAAATTTGTAAATTGCTCAAATATAATAGTTTTGTTTATAAATGCAAACTTTTACAGAATACAAGTGATTTTTTTGCTAAAAGTAGCGTAGTGTGACGGATGAACCAGAAGAGCTAGGACTGTGATTTGAGATAATACACATCAAGAAGTACAGAAGAAATGTTACACAACTGACAACATAATCTCTAAGGCCTGGAGATACAACATAGAACAGATACAGTGGAATAATGCGAAATAGACCAGGAAAAAAAACAGCCAAGTTTGTTTATATAATCATATATAAAAAACACAATTTATATGTCCTTGCACATTTTAGTTGTCGGTTGGCCTAATTTTTCAATAATCAGTGTGTAGGTAAGAATAGCCAAATAGTAGTTGGTACAAATGTAATAATATTCAAGTTGAGAAAGAAACAGCCATGCAATGTTGGCTCAAGTTCAATGTTTTCTCTTGGCTGAAATTATTTTTGATCACATTACAAGATACCAATACTTTCATTAAGTGATCAGAAATTATTAGGACAAAATCCAATGGCATTGTCATAAGATTGATAATAAAACTGTCAAAAAAACTTAAACATCAATAAAGAACTCTTTTACAGAAAAAAATATCAAAAATTCAAAACAGTTTTCCAGAACTGTGCTGTTTTAAACAAGGTAGTGTTGTATTAAATATATATACTGTTATTGCAGATTAAAAAACTTAAAAAGCAAGAAAGTATTGGAACACTGTTGCACACAACACAGAAATCCCCAATGAAAACTGTATTAAGAATAATAGGAATATGCATGTACTTTTTAACAGTTGGAAATTCAAAACATATGTATACTCCGACCTTGAGACTATTTTGTTAGAGCTAAAACAAAGGTAAATATATATGACTGTGATAAAATGGCTTCTTTGTCAATCAAAACATAATTTAAGATGGGAGGTAGGATAAATTGTTAAAATGAACCTAGTTGATGATAGACCAATTTTTCTTAATGCACTAGTCATTGTAAACTGTCACATATATATAAGCAGGTAAATTTCAGGGTCATTCTAATAGCAAGTCTTTCAGAAGTTACACAAATCTGTTTGACAAGTTGTTCGTTCTTGTATGATTGCATTGATATTGCAGATGAACAATTCTGATGCAAAAATATGTTAAAAATCATTATTTTACAAGATAAAATTGCATTGAAAAGGCTTGTTATGTTTAACTTACAAAAACATATTTAAAAACATTTTATTTCCACTTCCAATCTTAATCAGTTTAAAACATAATTCTTGTCATTTTTTTTAAGTTTCAGTGGAAAGTTGTTCCAACATCGTAACAAATCAAACATGGTGTTGTATAATTTCTGGAAGGTAGAAACAAGGGCTCCAGCAGCAGAAAACCGATGCTCGTCTAGACGGGCGAGTGACCTGTGGCCCTGGGCTCTAGATGCTCGTCTAGACGGGCGAGTGACCTGTGGCCCTGGGCTCTAGATGCTCGTCTAGACGGGCGAGTGACCTGTGGCCCCTGGCTCTAGATGCTCGTCTAGACGGGCGAGTGACCTGTGGCCCTGGGCTCTAGATGCTCGTCTAGACGGGCGAGAGACTGGGCGACCTGTGGCCCTGGGCTCTAGATGTGCTTCACTTGCTTGGGGATGTAGTGAACGGCGTTGGGGTTCAGGTTCGATTTCAATGAGTTAGCACTTTCCTGCTGCCGGAGTTCTTCCTGAAAGATGAACAGACAAACATTACATTAACTATTCTCATTTTAAGATCCAATTCCAATCCAAAGTAAATGTTGCTACTTATGCCTATACACTGAAACAAACAATAAGAACACAACACAAAAACATGGTGTATTCTAAGAGTAGTTCTGCAAATAAAAATGCCAATGCACACAATTCATGTATTACACCAAAATACAAAATAAAGGCTCAATGAAGTAAAAACATGGTTCTAATAAGCAATTTTTATCATATATTTCATTGCTTTACCAAATAATAAAGTGCAACACAGAATGGTTTTGTGTAAATATTTCCTATTTCTCAAAATAAGATGAAACTGCACAGATGATATATGCCACCAAGCATGCATGCACGACCAATTTTAACTTAATTACAAAGCTCTTAATCAAAGAAAAATTATCAAATGCAATTTATAACGTTTTGAACCACCGAGCCATAATAAAAACTTAAAATTTTATAAAATGTTTCAATGACAGTGTATTAAATCTAATTTCCCATTAGTTTTTTACTAACATCATAAATAACAGATTAAACTTATCATTTTTTTAAGTACATGTCCTTTTTGCAACAATACATCTGAGTTAAACTTGGTATACAAAAGTGAATGGGATTTTCATTGACTGGCATATGACGGATATTGCAAATAAGTAAAGAAATGAACTAAAGCATCTGCATGTCAACATTTAGTGACAAAACAATCCACAGTGATAGCCAAATAATAATAAAATATCATAATGGGGATCAAACAGAAAATGATTCCTAAAGCAAATTTCCTTATTACCAAAATCATTTTTAAAAAGAGATGTATATATGAAACTAGCCTATTTATTTCCATTTTAAGTTGTTTCCCCATACAGCAATTATCAGAGTTAATTGATCTATTTAACATAAAAGCTTCTTAATCTGGGTATTAAACTAGCAGCAAACTAGATAAATTATCTCTGAATATATCAGAAAAGAAACTTGGTTAAATATCTTCCTATAGCAAAATTAAATTATTCTATTTTGGTTTGACATTTTAACACAAAGTCCATTATAGAACGATAAACCAAGTATATACAGTCAGCTCAATTATGGCTTGCTTACTGAAAGAAATGAAAACTGGAAATAACAAGTTTTAAATAAGCTGTGTCTTAAATTATAAACCTGTAACTATACAATGTACTAAGCTTAAACGATAATGAGCAGAATTTCCCGACCAAAGCAATGAACCAAGCACCACCAATCCCAAGCCTGAACGATGTAATGACTTCCCCAAAAGCTCCGGTTCCTAGAACCACTGCCACAACACAACACATCTCTCCGCCCGCACACGCACACACACATACGCACATGCACCCTGAATGGTGGATGGAAAATACAGAAACACATTGTCACCTTGTTTAGTTGGCCATACTCCTGCGAGGGTGCTGCATGCCAAAGAAAAAACACAAGTAAACACTAGGTTAGACACATAGCACTGTTTCTAATGCTCTGGTCATAAAACAATACATGTGTTAGAAATATTAAGTTACTTTTTTACAATGTGAGACTGCATTGTATTATCTTCTATAGTCTTCTCTGTTCTCAAGCATATCTTTAAGCCGTATCTTGATTAACACCAGTTCTGATTTGGTTAAATAAACTTTGTTGTTAATACATTGAGCACATATTTTATGAAAAAGTTTTCTTTGAAACTTTTTCTATAACAGTCTTGCTAAAAAAACAGGAACCAACAACTCCATTTATCTTGGAAATACAATCCTTTTAGAACACTTTATCAGAAAAATCACACAAACAAGATCAGCATTTGAGAATTAACACAGCAAAAGCAGTAACTCTAGCAACCTCAATCCTTAAAATCTCAGTATCATTGGTGAAAAAAAACATGTGAAGTTATGTCTACTGTTACAATAAGTTACAAACTATTGCAAGGTAACACAAAAAACTATTAACTTGACAAAGTCAGTAGTAAATGCTCATCAGAGCAGTATTTACTCTTTTTATTTATCGGTGACAAATTCACTAAAAGTATAGGAATATTTTTAAAATATAGGAAAAATAGGAGGCTTTTTAGAAAAAAGGGTTCTGACCTCAAATATAGGAGTTATATAGGAATATAGAAATCAGACAGCCTGACTTGAATAATATTGATTTTAGGAGCATTTCTTTTCATTTAAGTGACAGAGCAGTGGTGCTAACCATTCACTGTGACCAGCAAACAGCATTGAGCTAGTCACATTTCAGATAAGCTAAAATATGAACCCTGTACTTTACACTATAAGTTAACTATTTAATACACATTTCTAGGACAAGAGTGCACCAACAACAAAGCAGTGGCCTATTTTTAGCTGATAAAGTGGAGCTTTGGGTTTTGAGCACCTCAGACAATTTTTCTTCTCCTTTAAAAGTTTACTACCCTGAACACCTATAAGTTAAAATCAAGACACTATAAGAGAAGTAAAAAAGTATCTGTCAGTTAATAAGGGAAAAAAGTTTCAGTCCATCAATGAATTGATCCATAGATGACCATAACCCATAAAATTGATTTATTTAAACTATAGAAAATAATTAGAATTCACCACAAGGTAGTTGCTAAGAATAGAACACATGACATTGTTTGTGCTTAAATCTACTGTTAATCAAATTACATTTATGTATTAATTTAAAAATAAATTTGTTTATGTATTTATGACTGTTTTTTAATTAATTTTACTTTTTTTCATGTTATATATGATTGGTGTGAATGTGTTGTTTTAAAGGCCATAATGTAATAAGTTCGTTAAACTTAATAATGTAACCTTCTTTAAATAAATTTATTATAATTATTATTATTATTATTATTATTATTATTATTATTATTATTATTATTACCAGTGGCCAGTATGAGTTCACCTGTTGTGCCGACGAGACAGAGGTGGAGTAAAGCGGGGAGGGTGACGAGTTGCCTGACGTCGGCACTGTCATGCCGTCAACGCCCGCCGACTGGGGCATCAGCGCCATCACCTCCGACATCTTTGACTTGAGGTCAACGATCTCTGAGTCACGCTTCTGGATCATACCTGGGCAAAACAGGGGGGGAATATAAGTTTATTGTTTCATCAGAGAATGGTCTTTCCTTTAATAGACTTCAACCGTAATTGGTTATTGATGCAAAAACCCAGCGGTACAAACAAAGATTAACCGTTATGTAAGTCACATTCAACCAATACAATGTCTATACGGCGTCCAATTAGTGATACGCTATGTGATTTTCAATAGAATGAAATAGGACACTTTTGTTTGTACCGCTTCTATAAGCTGGGTTTTTCCATTCAATACCGAATTCCGGGTTACATCTATTGTTGGCTTAGCTTACAAATGTTACTCTTTGATAACAATAATGTCAATCGAAAAGATGTTTAAAGAATAAAATATTGTAGACAAAGCAGACAGAGTCAAGTTTAAGGGCACCATGACAAAATGGACTGTACATAAAAACAGCACAGTCAGTACAACAAAATTCACATTGATTACCAGTCTTTACTAGAATTTAACTTAACTTTTTTAACACAAAAGCCAGTCAAACTGGGTGATGCTCCCCGAATATGTTTTGTACACAGAGAAGCGGTTTGCCCAGTATGTGTTTACCAAACCCAGCATAAAGATTTTATGTTATGGGTAGTAGTGGAGGGTTATGGTTTTTATGCACCGCACTACCTAATACTCAACAAGATATATCTACCTTGCTGATACCTTTTGTAGTTTCAGAGTTTTGTTCCAGACAAGAAAATGCGGACATACAGACGGACATAGCAGCAACTGTATGCTCGCCACTAGGGGAGCAGAAAAACACTAATTCAGCCAAAAAATAATATTTACACTCGAATAGCACACCCCATAATAAACTCATTGCCCCTAATGATGTTCATCACTCGGTGAACCTATCAAACACAAAATTTATTCCTTAAATACTAGTATCAACACTGCTGTCGCCCTACTCTGTAGGATCTCCATCTGTCGCTTGGCCTCGCCGAGCGCGGAGAACAGGTCGAGTTTGAGCCTCGTCTCGGCGCTGAGGCTGTTCTCCAGGTGTACCGTCTTGTCCTGCATGGCTGTCAGTGCCGACATCAGCACCTCTGTGTCCGGCTGGCTGTCTTTTAGCTGACCCAGTACCTGCAACATAACACAGTTACTCGTGTGTACGTTTAATTCATTCAAGTTGTTAGCATGTAAGATTAATTACATGTTAGCATGTAAGATTAATTACATTAATTACATGCTAAGAACTTGAATGAATTAAACATACTGCCTGAATTAAGATTCATTCATTCAAGAAGTAGGCATGTAAGATTCATTCATTTGTGAATATTTCAGTAAAACAAAAAGGTTAATGTTTTTATACATGACCCAATATATGGAAAACAAGACAGGGGCAAGTTACTTTTTGTTTGCTTATTGTAATTTGCATGTAAGAATTAATTAATTTGTCTTTCATACATTTACACAAATATTTATGTTTCCGTTTTGATTCAAGAAAATCGCCTACACAAGCATCATTGCCAGACAAGAAAGAAAATCCTAAAAGACAAATGAAAACTGTAGGGTGATGTCATTTTCAAGGAAGAGTTGGGTTATATTGTTAGCCGTTACCTGTATTTCGTTCTCCAGTCGCCGTATTTTGTCCTCGCGGTTCTGGATATCCCACTTGAGTTGCTGGAGATCTTTCTCCGACTCGCGGAGACGTGACTGACATAGGTCCGTGCAACACTCCCCCCTGGTGGGTCATACAACATGGAGGTTCCGTTGTTAGAATTGTTAGAACAGTGAGTGCAGCATTCAACACTTGCAAGCAGTAAGGTTATATCATTGAAGTCAAATTCACATGTACCCAGACTTTCTGGGAAACTTGAATAACATAGCATTACTCATACTGTGTGCACATTTCTCTGAACTCACAAGATAACTCTAAACATAAATGTTTTTTTAATGTATGAAAGTTTTTATTTCAACCTGATTTGTTATATTTTAATAGAAACAAATTTCAAATAACAGATGTTAGATATGTATTCTGATACTACTTCATGTACATGTATATGCGTTCTCATCTTTTATTACAGCAAGATCAGGGAAAAACAAACATTTTGTCAAACTATGCTTAATTCTTGAAGGTTTTTCAAACTACTCAACAACAAGTCTCTGCTTCCGAAACCATAACCTACCTGGCAGTAACAAGAGCTACGGCGCGAGCAGCCGCAGCATCCTCCGCCTTCTTAGCCTTCCGCTCTGCACTTAGCTGCTGTTCTAGCGCTGTTTTACTCTTCTTTTCATCAGCTATCTTGCGCTCAAGTGCGGATATGGTCTCCTTATCCTTTTGTCGACTAGTAACCAAGTTATGGAGTCTGCAATTATAAACAGACAAAAGGTAAGATACTAATACAGAGAAAGCAACATACTTTGCCTGCAGAGCTCCCTTTTATTGACTAGTTATCAAGTTATGGAGTCTGCAAATATAAACAAAGGTAAGTTAAGTAAGAGGGGGCAAGCTACATCCTTTGCTTTGACTGTTGGACAGATTTCAGAATTCTGGCTCTAATAACAGCTAACATTTGCATCTGTTTGGAGTACACCAATAACATCTTTGTTAAACAAATAAGCCACTTGTCCAAGGTCATGGTTATAGTAGTCTTATCGTAATGTCAATTTCACCAACAAATAAACAAATCGGCCCGTACTTATTCTGTAAGTTTTCATTGTCCTGCTGCAGCTGGTACAGCTCGGAGTGTGTGTTCTTCTCGCCAAGGATGTAACTGTTGATCTGGGACTTGAGTTCCGACTCGTTGTTCCGGCTCATCTGGAGGTCCGTCTTCAGCCGCTTTACATCGTTCTCGAGCCTGGGGTGATTCAGAGGGAACATCAACATCACACAACAACTAGAGCAGTGTAGATTAAGTGGGTAAATATTTGCTAGAATATATATTCATTTATTTAAGGTTAGGTCATTTATAATTGTTTATTAATTTGAATCACTCATGGCTGATAAATTCTGGTGGATTGTAATCCTTATATTTTTTTTACAAAATTGGACTGAAGCCAAACCTTTTATGCTGAAAGCCAAGAAGGAAATTTCTGTTTGCGTTTTTAGGACATTTACAGTTATTTCAAGATCAAGATTTGTTTTGTCTATAAAATATGCAATCACAATCTAATACATTAAAAATACAAAATAAGCTGATGAAAGGGAAAGCCCTCTGGAAGCATAGCCTGCATGGGAAAGTAGCAGCCTTGGTTTTATTAAAGCTGTTAATCAGTAGTTATAAAAGATGCCACACCACTGACGCCCCCTAGTGCATGAGCAGAACTCTATTTTCAAATGTTAACAACATTCAATCCATCATCCCTGAGGACCAGAAAAATACAACTACACAATGATGAAGTATGGGGCGACATTTTACAGCCGCCAAAAGGCTAATACTCACTTTTGATAATATGCTGACTCATCTTTGTTGTTAGCAAATGCTGATGAGGACAGATCTGTTTTGTTGTAATTTTTGCCCTTTTTCGAGCTATTCTCTTTATTACTGTTTAATTTAGACCCAGACACTTTACTACTGATACCATTCTGTTTAAAGCTTTTGGTCTGCTGGTCATTTTCTGTGCTTTCGTCAAAACTGTTAATGTCCGCAGACTTCTTTGGAGGACTCTGTTCGATATACTGTAAGTCGTCGTCAATGTCTGCCTCGTGTGACGACTTTGCTTTTTTATGTTCTTTCTCCTCTTTGCTGGAAGGTTTACTGTTAGTGGACTGTGTGTTGTGATTGGCTGTGGGTTTGTCTGTCGATGAAACGGAGGTCTTTTCCTCCGCAGGTAACGCTGAGATTGTGTCCTCCTCTGGTTTGGCAGGTATCGCTACAAGTACATCAAGCTTTGTCACAGAAAACGACTTATAATTTTCCTTATGCAGCAAAGTGAAAGAAAGGCACTTTACTCTGGAATGTGTTGATGAACAATCCTAAATATTCTGTCTTGCATATCTATTAATATGCAAAACAGAGAAATGCACATTTTATAACATTATATGCGGAAAAACCAATGCCTAAATGATCACCCGAATGACCAACAATCGATCAACAGAGTGACTACAATATAATGCCCTTTTAAACTTTGTTTGCATGTGTATAATAAAGGCATGTTTTTTTACATTCATTCTTGTAGACCAGTTCATTTCCACCATTATGTGCAATTAATACTGGTTATGCACTAGATCTTCATTGGCTACCAGGAAAAGAAGGTTAAAAGGCCTAAACAGGGTTGAAAATGTCATAAAATTAGAACATACAATCAAAGCTATCATTACATCCAGAATATTATATGGCTTCAATAATTATCTATGTAACTACTTGCGTGCCACTGTCCCACGATAAAATGAATCATATAAAATTAAATAATCAAGATTAAAAAAGCCCATTTTTATAAAGATGAAGGAAGCCATACAAACCTTTCTGTTTTTCCACATTTTGAAGCTCGGGAGGCAGTGCTTGTTGTATTAGTTGAAAATAAAAATCATTGTCTCTCTGAACATCTTTCTGTTTTCTCT
>Ga0224511_10000789_pt1 | contig 16820 bp, 6 predicted proteins | sample SF_May12_sed_USG_2_FD_169988 | JGI IMG/M metagenome (GOLD analysis project Ga0224511, IMG submission 169988) | Sediment microbial communities from San Francisco Bay, California, United States - SF_May12_sed_USGS_8_1 | ecosystem: Environmental > Aquatic > Marine > Sediment | place: USA...
GTAGAAGAACTCTAGTTCGTACATTGTTGGTAGTGTTTGCTATGATAATGTATTTTGACTGACTGACAATGACGGGACGTCATTTTCTAGAGGGGGGAAGTGTGTAACCAGGTTGACTTTTTAACGATAATTGTTGACTGCTTTATTTTGACTTTTCTTTCTGGTAGTTTTTAATCAAGTTGACTTTAACCTTTCTCGAGGTTTTCATTTATTCCGCGAAAACATTGACGAACAGACATTTTGAAAAAGATTTTTTTTAGTAAGATTTGTGCTGATTCTATGAGCCATTGAGCCGAATTAACAGACACAGAGTTTGCAGTGAGAAAGTAGGAATCCAGTGTGATTTGTATAGAATACAGGTCACAGGATTTGAATAGATTGGTAGAAACCAGTTGAGTCGTTTGTTCCTTGTGGTATCGCTCGGACAGCCCTGAGCTAACCCGGGATATAGTAGCATGTCCCATCTGTTATGTCTTAGTGGAAAATAATAATCGACAATAGAAAACACCGTGTATCTTAAGGTAACGTTTCCTACCTGTTTTTAGTACACAATACAATTGAAACGATAACAAGCACCGTGCACTTAAAAGTAACATGTCCCATCTGTTATGTCTATATAAACAATAATAATAAACAATAACAAATACCATGCACTAAAAAGTAGCATGCCCTATGTGTTATGTCGAAGTAGAAAATATACTGAATCAAACAATGAACGCACTTGTTGTTTTTAAATAACTTTTTTATCTTATGCAACTTTTTTACCGACATTCAAACTACATATTTATGGCATCAAGTTCCAAACCGATTTTTTCATTATTCTGTCCCGCTACGATTTATTTCATCACGTGCTCACCAAAATGGTATTTTTTCGAGTGCACGTAAAAGTCGGGTAGTTTGGTAATTTAAAAAATGGTTTGCATTACTGTATTGATAAGACAAACTTTTAATGTAAGGATAATGCTAAATATGCTGAGAATAAATATTGAAAAACGCGCATAAACATTAATTGAGTTTTTCCTATCGCATCGAGACGTCGCATGTGTTTTGATTTTTTTGTATACCACAATACACAGATAATGGCGTAGTTTTGCACATGGAGAGAGTAAAGTGTACAATTACAACTATAACGTCTTTACATTTTTAAAATTAAGCTTCATTTTTATTAGAACATCAACGTCTGATATATTCCTTAATGGTAATACTAGGGTTCTTCTTACGTCATAGGTTAAGACAAGAACAGTACAATACCAAATTAAGTGAACGTACGCGCCCAGCTACTCAGATTTGCAATGATAAGTTTAAGAAACCACGTTGGTACCATAAGCACAAAGACTGGGATAAACGGGTTACGGGTACGTAATATCCGTACACGCCGACCGTGCGTAGATCTAATATTAACGCAATGTAATTGTCAACCCCGGCTACATGTCAGTGTGTCAGTGTCAGGAAAACAGCACACAATGAACAGGTCCGCGCAATTTTTCTTTCCGATAAAGCCCAAATGGGATGGTCTTTGGACGACGTGTATGCTGACGTCTTGTACAGCACCAGACGCTGCAACAGCTCGAGGATGGATTATGTGAAGAGTGGCAAGCGTTGACAATGGCAACAACTTAAACTGTTTTCATTCAGCGAGACATCGTTGTGATTCCATTAGGGTAAATCAAAGTAAACACAAATTTACTGTCGCCAGGATTATTTTTATTTTGTACACCTGTTCTAGGAATCGGTCGTTTAAAGTAACAAATAATGAAATAAATGTAAAACATCGTTTTAGAAAATGTTAAAAAATACTAAAACATAATTCATTTATATTAAAGTTACGATCTGATGGGTCTGATAAATACACTGATCAAGTAGATGGTGTGTTCATTGTTTGGTTCAGTATAATAATTGACAATATCATATACCATGCATTAAAATGTAACATGTCCCTTCTGTTATGTCTAAGTGGAAAATAATAAGTGCAAATAACAATCATTGTGTACTAGATGTGCCATCTGTTATGTCTGTGTGGAAACAATAAGTACAAATAGCAAACACAATGTACCTTAACGTAACATGTACCATCTGTTATGTGTAAACACCACGTGCTAGAAGTAGCATGTCCCATCTGCTACATGTATATCTAAGCAGAAAAGAACAAGAGCCGGTCGGAAGCGGGTTATGCTCCCCGAATAGGTATTGGCCACAGAGAAGTAGTTTGTCAAAAGTAGTTTTGAAATCCAATTTCAAATAACAAAGTTTTGGGCCAGACATGATTTTGCTGCATGGTCATGCTGTGACCTTGGCCTTCAAGGTAGCAATCCAAATGTTGCACGCGACAAGTTGTATCATTATGGTTATCACTTATGTAAAATAGTTGTAAAATTCGACTTCAAATCACAAAGTTATGGGCCGAAAATAATTTTGTTGAAAGGTTATACTGTGACCTTGACCTTCAATGTAGCGACCCAAATGTTGTCGCGACACATCGTCGCAACATGGTGATAATTTCTGTGAAATAATTTTTAAATAGGACTTCAAAAAACGAAGTTATGGGCCGGACACCATTATGCTGAAAGGTCATGCTGTGACCTTGACCTTCAAGGTAGCGACCAAAATATTGCGCGCGACACGTCGTGTCAATATGGTGATCAATTATGTAAAATAATTGTAAAATCTGTCTTCAAATTACAAAGGCATGGGCCGGACACGATTTTGCTGAATGCCATGCTTTGACCTTGACCTTCCAGGTAGCACCCCAAATATTGCAAACGACACGTCGTCTAAATATGGTGATCATTACTGTGTAATTGTTTCGAAATCTGACTTTAAATAACAAAGTTATGGGCCCGACGCGATTTTGCTGCAATGTCATGCTGTGACCTTGACCTTCAAAGATGCGACCCAATTTATGCGCGTGACACGTCGTCTCAATATGGTGATCATTTCTGTGATACATTTTCGAAAGCCGACTTTAAATAACGAAATTATGGGCCGAACACGATTTTGCTTCAAGGTCATGCTGTGACCTTGACCTTCAAGGTAGCGACACGAATGTTGCGCGCGACACATCGTCTTAATATGGTGATCGTTTCTGTAAAATATATATCAAATCCCACTTCAAATAATGTTATGGGCCGAACACGATTTTGCTGCAAGGTCATGCTATTACCTTGACCTTCAAGGTAGGGACACAAATTTTCCACGCGACACGTCGTCTCAACATGGTGGTCATTTCTTTAAAATAGTTTCGAAATTCAACTTCAAATAACGAAGTTATTGGCCGGACACGAATGAGACGTACGGACTGACGGAATTTTTCGGGGAGCATAACAAGCATACATTGTAGGTATTTCATCACCAATTTCAAAATCTTTTGGTAAAAATAAATAAAATGCATTTACTCTCTCTGTATAACCAGGCCACTTAGAAGCTGAATAGAACAATAGGAAAGTAAAAAGAAGAAAATTAACAAGAAATGGATAAAAAGGAGAGCATCCTAAGTAAAAACGTCTTCTGCCTGTAAAAATCATCACAGGTCCGTGGCAAAATGGCCAAGGCTAGAAAAAATATATGGTAAAGTTATAATTTAAACCATAGCATTATTCTCTTCCCTCATGACTAGGTTTCAAGAAGGAAATTCTATTCCCATTTGTTATTTTATAACAAAATATAATTGACAATACCAAACATCATTCTATAAGAAGTAATATGTACCATCTGTTATGTCTAAGTGTTAGAAGAAACAATAACATAAAAGTTATTTTCGTTTTGGTTATAATCTTAATAATGATGGTAGGTAAAAAAAAAATTATCATAAGTTTAGGTGACGTGTTTAGTTGTCATTTAACAATGCGTAAATATGACCACAATCAATTGCCTTGCTCATTACAAACTTGTAGAGGACATGTAACGATCATTATACATATAGAAGTAAATATATCGAAACACTATTAAAACACAAATATTAATTCAGTTAGTATACGTCTTCTACAAACTCAAATCCTATTTTTTTATAGTTCAGCTATTAACATCGGTATTTATTTTCATTAACATTGCAAAACAGAATAAAAGTTATTTACTCGATGAGCTTTTTGATCAATTTTAATATATCAACATGTTTACAGGTTTTGTCGAAAGTGACCGAGTAACAAATGGTTAGTAAAACAAAGATGTGTATTCATATGGTACCCCCTGTAAGCAAAATATGTGCATTAACTATATGCACAACTGTACAGAATACACAATAATGTATATAAAATTCATAGATAGCAAATGTTGATTAAAATATGAAATTAAGACATTGTAAAAAACATATTGTTATTATACTTAAACATATACATGAAACCACATATATCAATGCACTAGCATTGTATGAATGGTACGATGTAATGGTTTGGTATGGCATCTTTCATATCTTCTGATGAACATCTTCAATTAAATCGAGGCTGCTGTTTTCCCCATTCAAGCTATGCTTCCTTTGGACTTTCCCTTTTTCTCAGATTCAAGGCGTATGCTACAGTTTCATGATTTTTTCCCAATAATAAATTTCTTTCAAACTTCATGTATGTCAAAAACATGGTGTTATGAAATTAAAAACCAAATAAAAATGAGACATGATCAGGGTTTTGTTTTTTATAAGATACCAAACATGTCACATATTTTACATTTTTACGATTTTCATAGACTTCATCATAAATAATTTTATTTTTCAGTTGAAGATATTCTATATTACACATAACTTGCTATATATTGCAATGCAACTAATGAAACACTTATAAAAATTAAAAATTACCTTTTAAACAACAAATATTTTTTCCGCAAATCTTCTCATTCTAAGTGAGGTTTTTAAAGTTAATTAAAATTTTACATAATAGAATTTTACAAAGTACTAGCAATATAATCTCCATTGTATAACAAACATAAAATAAAAAAATGTATATTACCATGTTAGTTTTTAATGGCAATTGCAAAGTGTTGATTGGTGGGGGTGGGGTAATAACGCATGCACAACAATACATAAAGGTTTATAGTCTACACCATTAGTAATTAAAGATTTATTTTTACAAAGAAAATTAGACTTTTCTACCATTTTTCTTTACTAAATGTCGTAAAATGAACCAAATGCAAGCACCCTGGAACGAATCCTATCGAAAAACAGGTTCCGGGTGCCGGGTTTTAGAAGTTTTGCGATGTTTTTATAGGCGAAATAAATAAAATGTAGCATAAAGTCCGTTAAATTTAAATAGCCCAAAAGTTGTGGTCATAATTCATACAATTCTTAACAGAAATGTGTTGACTGGCACTAAGTTTAATTTTGGTTGTGGTTTTTACGAACAATTAACTCCACAATGAGTATTTTCGTTTATTTGTTCCTTTGTTTAGAATTTTACTCCAAAATTTAAATCGACTCGGGCTTCGGGCTTATAGACTTATTCGCAAAATGGTAGCCTTAAATTTACCATACATTGTGCTACATATAAAGGCATAGGTGGCGTCGATTGTGATAAATCTTTCTTTACTGTTGAGCACGTCATAAGGACTTTCCTTAACTGTTGTCGAGACTGTTCACTGCAGCATCGTAAGTATTTTTACAACATTCTTAGAATCTGCCATGTGTAGAGGTGTATATCCATACTTGTTTCTGGCATTGATGTCTGCTTTGATGTTCAGAAACACTTTTATTACTTCACACTGTCCTCCGACTGCTGCATAATGAAGGGCAGTCGAGTTATCATTGTCCAACATGTTCACATCAGCGTCGTTATCCAGAAGTATTTTAACAGCTTCGGTATGTCCCCCCAAAGCTGATATAAGTAAAGGTGTGATTCCATCTATATTTCTGGCATTGACATCTGCTCTGTTGTTGAGAAGCTCTTTAATAACATCACAGTGTCCATCGGCTGTGGCATGATGAAGGGCAGTCCAGTTATCATTGTACATAATGTTCACATCAGCATCGTTTTCCAAAAGTGTTTTCACAACATCAATATGTCCTTTAGATACTGCCATAAGTAAAGGTGTACGTCCATCTATGTTTCTGGCATTGATGTCTGCTTTATTGTTGATTAGCTCTTTAATTACTTCAAAGTGTCCGCCATCAGATGCACTATGAAGGGCAGTCCTGTTGTCATTGGCTAAAATGTTCACTTCAGCATCGTTATCCAAAAGTGTTTTTACAGCATCCTTATGTCCCTTAGATGCTGCCGTGTGTAAAGATGTATTTCCATACTTCTCTCTGACATTGGTGTCTGCTCTGTTGTTCAGAAGCCCTTTAATTACTTTAGAGTGTCCACCATTTGCTGCACAATGAAGAGCAGTTCGGTTATTATTGTCCAAAATATTCACATCAGCATCGTTATCCAAAAGTGTTTTTACAGCTGCCGTATGTCCTTTAGATGCTGCCGTGTGCAAAGGTGTACGTCCATACTTGTTTCTGGCATTGGTGTCTGCTTTGTTGTTGAGAAGCTCTTTAATTACTGTAGAGTGTCCGCCAGCTGCTGCGCAATGGAGGGGAGTCATGTTATAGTTGTTCAAAGAGTTCACATCAGCATCGTAATACAAAAGTGTTGTCACAACATCATTGTGGCCGTCTGACCCTGCATAGTGCAAAGGGGTCATTCCTTTGTTGTTTTGGACATTGATGTCTGCTTTAAATTTCAAAAGCTCTTTAATAACATCACAGTGTCCAAATTTTGCCGCACAGTGAAGAGCAGTCCTGTTATTATTGTCCAAAATGTTCACATCAGCATCGTTATCCAAAAGTGTTTTTACAGCATCGGTATGTCCTTTAGATGCTGCCGTGTATAAAGGAGTATGTCCATACTTGTCTCTGACATTGGCGTCTGCTTTGTTGTTCAGAAGCTCTTTAATTACTTTAGAGTGTCCGCCATTTGCTGCACAATGAAGAGCAGTCCGGTTATCACTGTCCGAAATGTTCACATAAGCATCGTTAGCCAAAAGTGTTTTCACAGCATCCTTGTGTCTTTTAGAACCTGCTAAGAGTAAAGATGTATTTCCATACATTTTCCTGGCATTGATGTTTTGAATCCTTTTAAGTACTCTATGGTGTGCGTCGACTGCTGCACAATGAATGGCAGTCCTGTTTTTATTGCCTAAAATGTTTACACCAGCATCGTATTTCAATAGTGTTTTTACAGCATCCATATGTCCTTTAGATGCTGCCATATGTAAAGGTGTCTTTCCATGTATGGTTCTGGCATTGATGTCTGCTTTGTTGTTCAGAAGCAATTCAATTACATTACAGTGTCCGCCATTTGCTGCAAGATGGAGGGCAGTCAAGTTTTCATTATTTAAAATGTTCACATAAGTATCGCTATCCAAAAGTGTTTTTACAGCATCCTTACGTCCTTTAGATGCTGCCACAAGTAAAGGTGTACATCCTGTATTGTTTTTAGCATTGGTGTTTGCTTTGAAGTTCAAAAGCTCTTTAAGTACATCACAATGTCCATTAAATGCCGCCAAGTGGAGGGCAGTGCAGTTTTTATTGTCCACAATGTTCACATCATTATCGTAAGTTAAAAGTATTTTCACAGCATGTGTATGTCCCTTTGAAGCTGCCCAGTGTAATGGAGTCCTACTGTCGATGCTTCTAGATTTTATGTCTGCTTTGTTGTTGAGAAGCTCTTCAATAACACCGCAATGTCCACTAGCTGCTGCACGATGGAGAGCTGTCTCATTGAATTTATTTAATTTAGCAAGATCTGCACCGTTTTGTAAAAGCAATTTGACTGCCTTTTGATGTCCTTGATATGATGCAATGTGTAATGCTGTATTAAAATTACATTCCTTGGCATTTACATCTGCGTTACAGTTCAAAAGTTCTTCTATAACATCACAGTAACCCCCGTTTACTGCAGTATGTAGGGGAGAATCCCTGAATTTGTCCATTATATGTACATTAGCGCCATTTCGTAAAAGCATCCTCACTGTTTGTAAGTGACCTCTACTTGCTGCAATGTGTAACGGCGTTCTTTTATCTGTATTTATTGCATTGATATCTACCTTAAGAAGAAGCAGTTTGTTTATTATCGCATGATGTCCATTTCTGGCCGCAAAGTGGAGTACTGTGTTCTGGTTATTGTCGACAAGATTCACATCAGCCCCGTATTTCAGAAGCATATTAGCGATTTCCTGATGCCCTGTTTGGGTAGCGTGATGAAGGGCCGTTTCACCGTTGGAATTTGTAATGTTAGGATCTGCGCCACGCTCAAGCAAACATCGTACAGAGTCTATTATGTTCTTCTCAGATCCTACAATCAGTGGATAGGAGTATATATCGGCAGATTTAGGACCAAAACACTTATTGTTGGGACAAGCTCTTCCAGAGTCAAGAATTCCTTCTAGGCACAATGGACGTTTCCGCATAAGAACGCAAATAGAGTCGCCTGCAATTTGAGTGTCTGTTCTCAGAAACAATGTTATGTCTGCAATAATTTGTTCTGCTAACACAAACATTTCATTTTCAATTATATAATCCAACAAATATAGTATTTCACCTTCGTGCAATAGGTATGGCCTTGACATTAACGTAACATTAAACAGTTGTATTTCTAGTTCATTAACAACAATGTATTGCAAGAACGCTTCCACAAAGGCTTTTGTTTGAAATGCCTGGTGTTTCAATACACCAACGTCAATGTTATAATAGTATTGATTTGTACCACTTTTGCCGCCTCGACAAATTATATTGATGAACTTTTCGCAAATATCTGTATACATGTTTGGGGGGATCGAGACTTGCATTGCACTTTCTTCGTTGTCATTAAGCGTAAGACGACCCATCAGAAAATCTCTTTTACAAAGTTGTATGCATTCCCGCAGCTTGTTCTTGCCTAATACAACACCTACCATTTCGCCAATTAAATTGTGCGAAAATATATATTCACCTGAACTGTTTATGTACATTAATAAATATGTAGTAAAAGCACGCAATGAGCTTTTCAATGTTTCTACAAATTTATGGTCAATTACAATTCCAAAACAGTGGGCAATGTATTGTATATGTTCTGAAACGTTCTTTGGGTTTTGCAGATCGGTATCTTTGATTTTCTGATCGGATTGTGCCCAAACGGCCACCAATGCAATAAACTTGTAGAACTGATCTAAGTCTTTTGACTTGTACAATTGTCCTATATATGCTTTAAAATGACATTCTGGCCTTTTAAAAAAGTCAGGACCATGACTTATTAATGTTTCCGTGGCAAACAGAACTGCGCATTCAGGAAATCCGAATACACTCTCTTCCCTTTCGCCTGATTTTTTGTTCAATACTCCTCTAGCATTTTTTACACACCCGTCCAGATCAACATCCTTTTTAATTCTTTTTCTGTGCAAGATGGCTTTTAATATAAGTTTCATTTCTTCTTCAGTCAAGTGTTTTGAATCCAGATGAACAATGGTTTTAGTAGTCTTGTTAAATATCGTGATTTTGTCCATATCCTCAATAGCTTCCTCAATGATATAATGCCGAGAAGTAATTATGACTTTAAGTTCTTTGCTTTTTGCACGTTGTTCAATATCGTTCAAAACTTTCTTCCAACCCGACAGCAGTTCATGATCTAGAGATACTCCACCAAATATATCATCGATGATAACAGTAGTAAAACATCTGAGAGACCAGTTGACATCTTCCCAGTCGCGAGCACACTCTAGTTTGACGCAATTTTCAGGCTTTAATCCAGCCTCAAGAGCAAGATTTGCAGCCATTGCAGTTTTTCCTTCACCAGGGTGACCCGTTAAAACTACCAGGTGCTTTTCTGAAAGCATCTCAATTGCTCTTTTATAAGACTCCGTTTCCACGAAATATCCATCAGCTTTAGTTTCCAGAAAACGTATCGTTGACTCTGCGAAGATCATATGTTTTAATAATCATAGTAACATCGGGTAAGTTTGTGATCTAAAGTGTATATAACAGTATAATGATCTTCAATTTTTAAGCATTATATACATTTATTATTTATTTTATCGTTAAATGACAAACAATACATAATTTGTTAAGCAAATTACTCGTTATGCAATAAACCAACCTCTCAAATTTCTCATTTTGGGTGTAAACAGATCCAATGACTTCTTCTTGAGAGCATTTATTTCATCTGCCAAATCCACCAAACCGCACGGTGAACCAAGCGATATCATCACCTAAAACAAATAGATGGTAGTGTACTTTAAGATGCTAGGTCTGTACCTGTATAACTAACAATTTGACACAAATCTTGCTATATGTTAAGTAAACAAACTAACTCACATTGCAAAGGAATTGCAAAATCTTGTGAAGATAATGTGTTTTTGGACAAAAAGTAAAAACACAACAACAAAAAAACAAAAAATCAAACTTAAAAACCCTTGCCGGGTCTGGGAAATGAACCCGGGACCTCTTGCACCCAAAGCGGATGCGTTACCAATGCTCCACCTAGTCAACTGAGAGTATATATTGTAGTCAAGCTATTTAACTGTTTCGACGTATTGGGTCGTAACGTAAATAAACAAAGCCGAATTTGCGGGCCATACATTTTCAACAAATTCATTTTTTTCTGTAATATTTTTAAATGCATGAATAACTATATTTGGCAGTTTCTCATATTTACGGGAATATGTTTCACTGTTTAAATATGGTTAAAAGGTAAGACGTAAACAAGTCTGACCTAAAGGATACAGGCATAGTATCTTTAAGTAGACTTGTATATTTATTTATTTTTTATTTTTGTAAAAAAACATCTTAACGTGACTTAACTGATTATTATAAATGTAAATGTATTCATATAGGGACGATTAAAAAAATATTTGTAATGGTGATTTTGTTGGTTTTAGTAATTTTAAAGTAAGGATGCAAGAACAGAAATATAATAAAATAGATCTGAGAAAGAAAAAGTTAAATCAGGGTTTAACAAAATAAATTTGCCCTAGCGCTTTCGACGATTTGTCATCTTCAGGAGCAAACAAAGATATGAAAATACGTGTTTACTCCGTTTGAAATCATTGGAGCATGTATATATGTACGTTAGAACATGACTTATAAATTCTTAATGGTTAAGAGGGGGCGGAGCGAACACAGTGAGCGAGCCTCCTCTAAGTCGTTAAGAATTTCTGTCATGTTCTATCATACTTAAAACATAACCTACATTTCTATTGGTTGCCCATAAAGAAAAACAATACATGAAGTCATTTATGCATGCATGAAGTAACTGATTCACTTTTGTGATGAACTATGATATCGTTTTTACAATGTGCAGTGGAATATTTAAATGCAAACATGGATAAAACACCGCAATTGCACAGACTAATAAAGTAGGTAACTTTAAAATTTATTCTAGTTTGGTGCATATTGTTTATAACTGTTTTTATAATTTCAATGTTGTATGCTTTGGTTCCCAATATCCCACTTATTAATGTTAATGTAAGGCCAATAAAACCTAACAAATTGGTTATGCTATATGACAATAAGCTATCCAGTATAATAATTGTCTGTAGATTGTCAATTTAAGATAAGATATATTGTTATCTTCTATTCTGAACATATTTTAATTAACAAAAAAACAACACGCGTCATAGAAAACGAGGTCATGGTTAGTGACGGCATCAATGTAAAACAAACGCTTCCCGAATTAGATTGTGTCCGGAAAAAGCATTTGTTTGATTGTTTGTAATGCATCTATGTTATATGAAAGATTAAAATTATTTTAAGCAGCCCGTGCTACAATAAGCTTATTTTGAATTTGCAACACTAATAAACGTCAATTGCGAGTTATAAAGACCTTATGCGCGTGCATAAGATTCTGCCATTAGTTAATATTTTTGTGTTTGTTTTTTACCATTCAGCTTAATATTCTTAATCATGTACATCCAATTTTCATACATTTTAGAAAAGCGATGGCTAGCCTAGGGACGTAATGTCAAAATCAAATGTGACGTCACAATGTCGCCGAAGCTTTCTAAATTTCAAAACTTAAGCAGCATTTTAAAGACGCTTTGTGAGTGTACATTGTAATGAAATTTCATAACTGAACATCATCTATTAACCCTACACTGTCAATTTGAAAATTGGTGCGTTGGAAATTTGTTTGAGTGTATTACAACCTTGATAAAAAAAAGACTCCCTGTCAGATGTGACTTTCTCATGTTTCTCCCAAATAGGGTCACTAAACACAGGTTGGACTGTATACTGATACATGGAATTAACAAAAACGAAACTTACCTTTGAGAGCATGTTCCACTGTTTAATTAACTCTGTGTCATCCAAATCTGCAGATGGTGCGTGGCTCATCTAAAACAAGTTAACACTTTTAATAGGTTTATGGGTTTTGTTATACCCAATCAGTGTAGGTTATAGTTCACATATTACAATTTGATACAAAAACGTAATATATGAACTATAACCGGCCTACAGTTCACCCATACCCTTTCAGTCGGCTTCTGTCATGTCTGTTTAACTGCGATAAGTTTAAAGTGTTGACAGCTCAAGGGCGCGATAATACTGAGCGCCGATGTGCCTGGCTATTCTATTTTACAGACATCCATGATTATTTAGTCTACATACCCATTTAATGATTTTAATGAATAGATATTGGGCTAGGTATGAACTAATATATAATAGAAATCGGTACTGAATTTGAACATTCACCGTGCTCTGATTGGCTCTAGCATCTAGGTGAACTGAGAATATAGTTTTAATCTCTTATTGTTGGTTTCTTTTTAATTTATAAATGTAAAATATGGTTATAGCGGATCCCGTGAAAGCGTACCATCGCATTAAACGAACTAATGCTGTTGTCGTCCGTCGAGCGTGAACCCACTTTTGGTCAAGTTCTCTCCTCGCCGCTTGATTGTTCGATAATAGTTGAGAATCTCGTCAATGTTGTTACAGATTAAGTGTGATCGTGTATTGATTGTTGTACGAGATTATTGTTGAATTTTTTAGCGATGAGCTAAAAAAAGATAATACAATGTACATGTACAGCGTTTTAAAATCAGGGTATAATAAAATCAGTTTGAAAAGTCGTCGATATTATAAATAATCCAGCCTATTGTGTATAGTACTATGTGACGTTTACGCTCTACGCTACCGAATATGTTTCTAACGTGTTTATTTTTTATTTAACTTTTAAATTACACAATGCGCAATCGATATCGAACCCTTTTTAAAAACAGATTTCCATCGTATGCATTTTCAAGGGGATTCTGTTATTTTCTTTATTCCCACAATGACCGTTATATTGTCAAAAACAGGTTTGACAAATGTAGATGAATACAAACCTACGGAAGCGTTTCCGGCCATCCACTTAGCTAAACCTTTTACCTCATGTCAACTTGTTTCTTCTCGATTTTACCCAAAACAAGAAAACGTATTTTTTAATTATCGCGAAAAATCGTTGAATTACGTGAACTGTTTGCCAATAAATGCAAGTAAAGTATTTGCGTTTTACTAAATAGATTTTTCTTCTACTAGATTTTTGTCGAAAAGCCAAAAGCATCAAGTATATCGAGTTAAGTTGCAATGCATTAAAACATTTTATCTTTGTCAGTAAATTTTATTGATATGTGCAAAAACATATTTTCAATGCCAATACAAAGAAGTCGACCTAGCGCAAAACATCTCATCTACTGTAAGCTCTTATGGAAGCCTATCAGGGCATCCACTTATCTAAAAGTATCACGTCATGTCGACTTATTTCTTCTCGATTTGACTAAAAACATCCCATGAAGACTTAATGACCTTAAAACGATACGACACTCTAAATAAGAACGCACGCATTACGTCAGAATATTGTTAATAACATTAAACATCCGTTACGTTTCTATTTCGTCAATTGTTATCAGTCTTGTTTTGGTTTTAAGAACTTAATTTGATACTTTTAAAGTACAGTACGGAAGCGTATCCGGCCCTCCACTTATTTAAATGTTTCACGTCATGTCAACTTGCTTCTCCTCGATTTGACCAAAAACATCATATGAAGACGTAATGACTAATACGTAATACGTAGAAGTTTTTAATTATTGCGTTAAATTACGTGAACTGTTTGTCAACTGTTTGCCAATGCGAGTTGTCGAAATGACAAAAGCATCAAGTATATCGAGAAAAAGTTAAGTTACAATGACTTAATTCTTTTAATCTTTGTCAGTAAATTTTATTGAGATGTGCAAAAATATTATTAATGCGAAAAATTAAAGTCGAGTTAGCGCAAAACATCCCATTAACTGAAAGCCCTCACGGAAGCTTATCAGAGCATCCACTTATCTAAAAGTTTCACGTCATGTCAATTTGTAACTTCTCTATTTAACCAAAAATATCACACGAAGACGTAATAATAAAGATGTTATACGTAGACGTTTTTAGTAATTGCGAAAACACCTTTGTTGAATTACGTTAATTGTTTGTCAATGCGAGTAACGTCTTTGCGTCTTACTAGATAGTGAATTTTTTCAATTATATTTTTGTCGAAAAGACAAAAACATCAAGTATATCGAGAAAAGTTAAGTAACGATGCCTAAACACTTCTTATCTTTGTCAGTAAATTTTATTGAGATTTGCAAAAAAACATCTTATAAATGCGAGTAAATAAAAGTCGACTTAGCGTAAAACATCTCATCAACTGGAGGGCCGGATACGCTTTCGTAGTACAGTGTATATTTGAAATAAACAATTAATAGTTAACTTATAATGTTAGCACCTATGCAATACACACACACACACACACACACAGTTGATGTCGTTATGTAACCTTCGCTTACAAGGAAAAGTTCGCTGTACTTTTTATAAGGAACTCCGGTTATAAGGAACATATTTTCATGGTCTCGAGAATTTCATTATAAAAGGACTTTACTGTGATGGCATTCAATATAGGTCTTCGTGATTAGGGTGGTAAAGTTTTTTATACACACAACACACGCAAAAGTACAATGTGAGGAATTTTGAACCAACTGCAGATGGATGTTTAAAGCTTCTGAAATACTTACTTATTCAAGCTATATATATTATCAAACATATAATTGCTCTTTTAAATATTAATTTTCTGATGACAAACACGTATTTTCACGGTTATTATCGATGTAACACACGATTCTAAGTCACAGACTAAGGCCATTTTTTATAAAGCCTCTATTATCTAATAATCTTTTTACGTTAAGACATTAAACATTTGATACAGAATATATAAAACATTTTGATTATGTTCAGATTGGATGTTCATGTTGTGAAAAGTTGTATGTATGTTATATAAATTGTGAGCTTGACTTTGAAAAAAAGGGACCTTAATAGGTTTTATCACAAATAAGTAGAAAATTACAGCGGTTTTAAATTTGAAAATGCACAGATTGATGTTTAAATAACAGGTTCATAAAAAAGCAAAAACCTTGTTTCTCAGATTCCTTATTCGAACAATATTTGCAATATCCCCTGTCAATGATGGGAATATCTTGTTGTTATCTGTCTCGTCCCAGATCGGGTGGTGTAAGTCCGATTTATAACAGAAGTGTCGCAAAAGTGATATCAATAATGATATGTCGAATTTGCTCGAGTCTGGGTTCTGTTTCAAGTGCCGTATTTGTGCTTCGGAAAGTTTCGCCTTCCTTAAGATTTTGTCACTTGGCAGCCATGTTTTAAAGTTACTTGGAGAAACATAAGAGTCAAACATGGCTTTGAGGACACGTGTTGATTCCATAATGAGTCTATGCAACAGCAAAAAGTTCCTTTCATTTCTATCATCCAGTTGTGCCTCCATTCTGAAACGAAAAATGAAAATATAGAGGAATTAAGCACTTAAGACGTCGATGACTGTTCATTGCGCAAGCTTTAAATGTGAAACATGTTCAAACTACACGTTTTCTTAATATTATTTACCAAAAACTAATAGCGTTTAAAGTATATTTTGTATAAATATTGTTTTTGGGTCGGCAGACCCAGAGTTAACGAGTTTCCAAACCCTTGACAGTCTCTTTTAGTCTAAAAATAGATTGTGTGAAACCTAATATTCGCCATGACTCATGCAGATAAAAAGTAGTTCTAATTTTCCAAAGCTCCTGTTTAATTGTACAGAGAATCGCGAATCTTTAAATGATGTGCAAAATGATAAAGTCTATATTTGAAATTATCATTATTAGAAAAAATCATTCATTTGGAATGTTACCTAATATTCATGCGCGATATGTATCACGATTCCGAGGGTTCTAAAAACAGTAATTACCGCATACCCTATTAGCCAATCGGAAGGCTCCAATTCGAGAGGGGTGTCTACCATCATTTCGGAGGGGGGGCTACTAAAACCCGGGATAGGATGGGACTGACCGGGATCGGCCGGGTCCCGGATTTTAGCATTTGGCACTTTTGGATCCCGGGTCCCGGGTTTTGATGTTCTCGCGATCACTGATATTATCTGTTTCTTGCCTCTGGTTATTAACGATAGTGACGCGGTGTGAATTGCTATATCTCGTCTAATAGACTTGCTACAGAGAATTGGCCAGTAGTATTTTATATTTTATACTAATATTTCATCAACATGTATTCTGATATAACAAGTATATATGATATTATTTCATATATAATAAGATATGTCATATAACATATAAGTATTTTTTGCTTTTTAATGTTTTATTTTTTATTATCCACTTAAAATAGAATTAAATATATAATGTCATATAATACATTATTTTATAGTATATATCATAATATATAATATTATATAAGGCTATGTGGGCCATTCCAATGAAATGTAGACCTTTGGTAGTATTTTTAGCATAAAAGTAAGGAAAAGATAAATGACCAAATTTTGCATATTTGAGTGAAGGATTCATCAAAGAATGTTGTTGAAATAGCTGCA
>Ga0224511_10000791_pt1 | contig 16807 bp, 15 predicted proteins | sample SF_May12_sed_USG_2_FD_169988 | JGI IMG/M metagenome (GOLD analysis project Ga0224511, IMG submission 169988) | Sediment microbial communities from San Francisco Bay, California, United States - SF_May12_sed_USGS_8_1 | ecosystem: Environmental > Aquatic > Marine > Sediment | place: USA...
AGCTCTCCCTCTCAGCTTCTGTTTCAAAAAAGCTGGGAATTTGGCTCTGCGCAGACAGACATGGTCGTCCAGTCTCACTCTTAGAATGCGTTCCTGTGTACTCTAAACTTCCCTCCGTCAGTCGACAGGATCGTGCTGCGAAATTACAATTCATAGAGTGAGAAGCTGAATCGTGGAGCCGAATGGATGATTGGAACAAACTGAATTTGTGGAGTAATCGATGATGGTGACGGCTAATTAGATTGGTGGGTGTAGCCATAGAGTGAATAGGGGGTGAGGTTTTTTGGGAGGGGAGGAGTGAACAAGCCCTCCAAGAGTTCTGGGAGTTACTGATTTTTTATCATGGGAGACTACACTCATCTAAATCACATCACCAAATCACATCACTCTGGCGCTGGGGCTATATGAAAGCAAGAGGTGTCTGGATGTCATATGGATGAATCTAAAGAGCCTGAGGATGAGTTATTTCTTTGCTTGGTTTGAAAAGTTGCCACTTCATTATATAATGCTGTCAATCTTCAGCCCGGATGGAAGAGAGGAGGGTGAATGGGTGGAATCGGGTTGAGCTAAGCAAAAGCCATTGTGCGGCTTTACTCTCATCACGGGATGTATTATAACTACTGAGGTCATGCTAACATATAGAAAACCTGTTCTCGAGACCTTACAGATGCGACTGTGATGAGAGAATTTCCGAAGGATTTTATAATTCACATGGTTACGCCATTGGTCATTGTGGTACGTAAAACTTTGAATGTGTAGTGTGACAACATTTTCATCCAGCAGTGAAATTTTCGGTTGGACATGGTATTTTTGATTTGAATCTATCGTTGAACTTGAGTCCTGATAACCATATGCATAAGTATAAAACTATATTATAATACCAATGATGGTATTATATCTTTATGTATATGTATATAACTCACAGCATTCTTGTGTCTGATTGATACAGTAAATCTTAACCAGGTCCCCGCCGGCGTTATAAATATTCTGATCATAGCACCATATAGTCTCATCATTATCCGGATTACGGCAGTAGTTATAATGATCAAGCCATCCTCCAGTACCAGGGAAAAATGTGAGACTGTGCCCTTGCTGTTGAATGGCAGTCTCTACCCAGTACATGCAGTTATCCTGGGATACTGTGCCAGTATATGTCATGAAGCCGTTTGTGTCAAGACACTGTTTCGTCGCTGTAAAAAAGTCAATAACAAAATTATATATGCCAATATGGGTTTGACATGATAGGATGATTTCATCGATTGCTAAGAGCAGTAGCCAGTGAAACCTCTATAAGCGGTGATCCCGTCAGAACTAAGAAGGGAATGACCATTAGAAAGATCAATTATGTGGAGTTCATTTTAGGGCTACTGGTTGTAAAAAATTTGTTGATGATCATAAACTTTCGCTGGCCTTTATGGATTGTGAAAAAGCATTCGACTCCATAGAGACGGAAACAAACTGCTTTTTGGGCTACTGCTTGTCTAAAAACTCATTGATGATCATACTTACTGCGAATGGTGTCTTGGCAATATGACACGTTACAGTATTTAGGTCCAGTCAAAGTGTGACACCATGGTCCATTTGGCATATCCGAGGTACCATTTGCTCTTGTTGGAGAACGGCAATAGTTCTTCACATTAGCTAAAGTCTGCCCCTTATAGAAAGTCATCTCTGGTACACCTGCGCAGTAAGCACCTTGTTGGTCACAAAGCATGTGGACAAATTAAGCTACACATGTCTGGTGCGGTGATGCTCAATGTGAAAGTTGTAAAGATGTTTTTTACTCAACTTGTGTTGGGTCTGAGATGGATCAGATGTTCTCAACCGACCCTCGGCTCTCAAAAGATGCAGTGAAAAGTATAGTTGAATCAGTCTTTGATGGCAAAGTTTGATCCCACGGGGTTATCCCCCCAGAGGTATAATACACTTACACAATTCTGGGTGATCAGCGCAGATATTTACTGGTGTTTGTGATGTGGAATTTGTAGCTTCTGTCGTCGTTATTGTTCCGTTTTCTGGCAAAGCGTGAATTTATAGAATCATGACATGGCAAAATGTTTGCAACAAGAGAGCCAACTGGAGTCTCCCTCAAAAGTCTCTGGTATACTGTACACGATACAACCTAAGCGAAGACGGCCTATGGAAGTTTCAGGGGTTGAGATGCTTTAAGTACAGTGATGTTTATTTTTACACTAGTCATCATTTATTCATGGTGTAAAGATGATTGACCTTACCAAGGTTACCAGTGGGTATGAGATTAATTACAGTATTCCACATCTTGCAGATGCTGCCATCAGAAGCTCGGGCCAGAGTACCCATGTAATGCTCTCCTGCTTCTGTTAGCTTACATCTCAGGCCGTCTGGCTCCGTGACTAGCCAATCAGCTGACGAGAGACCGGCAGCTAGAATCCATACGACTAAACCTGCAAAGAAAGTATGATCACCTTGAAACACTTCACAGACTATATAGGTTATAGTCTTTTGTCATTTTGATCATTATCTGTAGTTATCTGTGGACCGGTTTTAGAATGTGCAGTACCCTCAAATCATTTGAACTAGTACTTGGTCAGTTTGCAAATGTTTACATTACATATTTTTAAATCACAATTTAGCAGTTTTTAGTTGATTTTACTGAGCAATTACATTCAGTGATCACCGTAAAACATGAAAACTGACATCAATGCATGTACGAATAAGGACATGTACAAATGACTCGGTCAGAATTTTGTTTTTGTCACAGATAGCTATGGGCATTATATTGAGATCGAAGCCATAGGTGAAACGCGTAAAAAGAACTATTGTTAAGCTTGCCTGCATACATTATAAGAAGTCTTTAAAGGCTATTCTGGTGAGTTTTTAAAGTTATTGAATGGAGTATCAGCAGTCCAGCGTGACTATGAAGGATTAATTCTCGTATGAAGTCAAATAATGCAGTAAACTTCGTAATTCATACTTCTCAATTGGAATTGACTGAAAACCTATTTTAGAGACAGGAAGCAGTCAATGCTGCAAAAAAAACCATGCACTCTGTATTATACTGAGATGCTCAGTATAGTTTACCAACTCACAGTCTCTCAGTGGCATAGTTCTCTCCTCTCTGGCCACGTCCTCTGTCGCCTGTGCCAAAACGAATAGAAAATCAATAACCCGTCCCTGAATTTAATACGTCATTTCAAACACAATGCTTTACTGAACGGACATATGAAGGTTTAAATAAAATCAATCTTAATAACGGAAATATTTCTCCATGGTTGCCTAGAGCCGTGATCAACTTGGAGAGCTCTTGAATGCATTGATTGTGTACATGGTCAATACTGACTTGACTGAATTTACTGGCAATCATGCATGATGGTCTTGTGATTGGTTTAAAGAAATTTTCTGAACCCGCTAGAACCTTCTATTGTGCTCTATATTGGGTTATTGAGTATTTAAAGGCATGGGAGTTGTCAAAAAATAGTGAATTTTTAAAGTTTCATATGCATAATTGTGCGAAACTTCAAAAATATTCTTTAGTACTTCATCCAGAGTCAGACCAATTGACACGCATATGCAAAAACCAAAAGCTCATAGATGTTTTTTACTAACATCCTGTACTATATTCCAAAAAGGTTCGAGCCTATTCCATGTAGCAACGATTGAAGCTGTCAAACTGGTTGACCCACCAAGTCTGGCTGCCCTAGATGGGTTAGATAGCTTCATAAATTTCTATTCTCATATATGAAACGCCTACTTCACATTTAAAACATACCTAGCATAATTGTGCTTCAGGGCATATGTTAGTTGAAAATGACTAGTAACTCGTGTAAGGAGTATCCACTGTCTTCAGATAAGTTGAAGTATTTGGGAAAAAAGGCGGTACTGTGTGGCCTGCCAGTTATTGACCAATCTGCTAAACGGTACAATGACAGACATAGTAAACCAATCATGCTTAGCTCTTATTTCTCTCAATATCCTGGAATCAAAGACAGCGATCAAACAACCTACACCACCGATTACATTCACAGGTAAGTACTTAGCTGGCTAGATCAAATCTTTTTCCCCCGGGAAAAGTATACATCAACCAAATGGAAATTCCATAACAACTCCTATCCAGTAAATAGTACTAGGTGGTAGGGTGCTTTGATCTCACTCTAGCCGCAATTTAGAGCCACCCTGTTCAGGCTGTTGCCTATACTCTCTAGGCATAGAGTTAGGGTAAGAGGGGAGGATAACTCCATGCCTATAGGCAATAGTGAAGCTCTAAGTTGCGACTAGGATGAGACCAAAGCACCCTACCACCTAGTAGTACTTACTGGATAGAAGCTGGAATTTCTATAGAGCTAGGGTGAGAGGGGAGTATAACTCCATGCCTACAGGTCATTTATAATGGCATCCATCCATCCGTGTGCCTATCCATCAGCGAAAACTGTAAGGGTTATGACTTATGCTTCAATATGTTTTTATTTCATACACTCGCTTCAGAGAGTCAACACACATGCTCAACTATCATGAGAACCCTGCTGATGTCATGGCAATGAATCCAAACTCTGCGCCAGGAGGACGTTTCTGGGCTACACAAGGGGGCATACCTAGACAGAGAGAGAACAAACACCAGAGGGGTTCAGGCATACCTGGTCTAGAAACCTACTGCAATGGCAGTCTTCTCAATTATATTCGGTATGTAGTGGAGATGGACGTCGACAAAATTGGATAGCTTTCTTCACGCTCAGGAGTGCCTATAGACCCAAATTGCTCCCTTGCATCTTTTAAACTATGATCGCATCTGCTCAGTTTGCTGGTTGCATCAGATCAGTCGCCCACTACATGGCTGCACCATAACTGCATAGGTAATACAGGGCTCTCATTCTACAGGCACCAGAAACCCAAAGAGATAGTTGGGGATCATCCTCGGGAGGTAATACCCAAGCGTACAGACATGAGGCACCAAAGGAAATATAGGTGGGCTTACCTTGACCCTGAACTGGTGACAGACTCAAGACATAAGTACAGACTGCAGCCACCAAACGTAGCTCCAGCTCTCACAGCCAAACAGGTGGCCAATTTACTAGTGTCACCAAAATCAGTGGAAATGCAAGAGTATATCCGGCGCAAAGGGGTAAAACAATACCCGTGTAGGGCTTATTTATAGGGCCATGTTCTGGGACAGAGAATGCGGGAGTCACTGTGACTCAAATTTATTATCAGTTCTATTCAGTAATAGTATGTACAGAATTTTGTAATAACGTTAGCCATGGCCTGGTAGTAAAATAATAGTGTTCTTATTATGAAGCACTCATCAAATTTGATGACAACATATCAGTTAAAAACAATGAGGTTTCAAAAAAGCGGTGGTAGTGTGTAGCCAATAAAAATAAGTTAATGATACCACTGATATGTACTAAGTAGATTCCTGCCCTGCAGCTGATACTTGAACCAAAATACGGATGTATTAATAAAAACCACCAGTAGGATAAGAAATGGAAACTCGGTGCATAAATGTATTAAGACGAGGGTGTAGATTGCGAGTCTCGATCTGAGCCTTACTTAGAATCCTGAGAAGGCTGCCGCCTCATTATCACGGGAATCTTGCTATTACTTTCGGACCTTCTCGTACCAACTACAAGGCAATAAGGAGCAATGAGTGTAAAGCAGTCAGGCAGCATGCATTGGTGAGTATGACCGCTTGTGGTGGCAGGCACGCTCACGCAGTGAAGTTATGGCATTATTTCACCAAAAACCCAAATGGCTAGCAATATGAGGCTGAACAATGAGTAGCACCGACATGGTGGTAAAGCCAAACCAATCATCGTTAGACAATCACTGTCGATCGGGAATAGAACAGAACCAGACTGAGCACCAAACAAATCACAAACTAACATGAAATTAGTTTGGAGTAACCAGGCACAGTAAGGGAACAGAGTGATGTACTGTGAAGGAAATGAGAGGGGCTAAGGTAATAAGCTAGCTAAAACGAAGGTGTCTCAACTATTCTAGCCAGAAATATAACTTCAGCTCTTCTGACCATCAACCTCTAGGTTTCATCCAACTAAATACAAGTTTATGTACGAAAAGAGCTGAAATTATATTGTGTGCGTGTTAGAACAAAAGTTTGCAATTTGGTTCTACCGTTTGTTGGTTTCCGTTCGTCTTCATGATCTTCTGGAACCTGACACAACATTCTATACTGAAGGTCGGCGAAATAGATGATACAAACGGAGAAATATCCAGTCATCATGACACATGAGGTATAACATAACGCGCATGTGATAGTGAGGTTGGTGATGTACGGGTATGTACACATCATTCCCTCCGAACCCCCTTCCCAATTCTTCCAGAACCCCCTTCCCCTATTTTTCTAGATGGTCCTTCCCTATTCTCCCAGAACCCCTTTTTTCCCATTCTCATGAACCCTTCCACCATTCTCTTCATTCGCCCCCACCCCAAGTTCCCTATTCTACTCCCCTCTACTCTACTCTATACCCCGTCACCATCAACCTTCATGGAAACTCCTATAGGAAACCTCTTTCCGCAACCTTGGCTGGGGTAACTCACCAGTCCATTAGCCTGTTCTTCATCTTGGGCTCTCTCATGTGAGGCGATGGCGTGCGTTCGCTTGGCATCCTTTTCTATATCAGCCAACCTATACCATACAGAGTGATGATGAGCCGGAATCAAACCGTATTTTCATTCACGATATTCACAAGATTTACCTTAAATGTTTTAGTGAAAAGAGATTGCCAAACAAAGCGAGCCAAATTACCACGATAACGTACATGTATGATACTCTGTACGCAGATCAAATGCTGTACATGTACAAATCAAAAGTTAAAACAGGACATATCTGAGCAGCGATCCCTCGTAGTACCACAGTCACAAAGGAACACGGTTTGACTTCACACAAGCTGTAAGTCTCACGCCAATCAAAATCAGTGCTGGATTAGATAAATAGTTGGCAAGTTTGTGACGTTTGCATTATTGGTTGTGGGTGATTGAACTAGCAACTAAGCGGTTATCAGGAAGACTACAGCCGAATCAATAACTCACAGCTTCATAGAATGACTTCGGGGTCAAATGAGAAAACTGAATAAGCAGGTTTGAGAAGAGGTGAGTGGGCACTATGATAAGACATATCCCTAGTGAGTGACGGGAAGTCTGCGATCACCTAACGCGGATCACAGTCTTCCTGTCATGTGATCTGAGAGTTACCTCTGTTCTCTCCACTTGGCTTTCTGTTCAGCTTGCAATGCTTTAACCTGGCCGTATGTTAGGTCTACGTTTCCACTACCACTGAAGGGTGAAGATTGGAAAGAGTTAGCCTCAGGTTTTCCCAGTGCCTCTTATACTGAGTGATGGTGATCCCAGCAGCCCAACCAGTTGGTTATAGTCAGTGAAACAATGCATCATTAACTGGACACCGTAAACACGCAAAAAGTCCCAAAGCACAGTAATGTCCTAATAGTGAATCTGGATGGTATGCAACATTATATCTAAACATTCTGGGTTAGTTGGTGTATATGACAAGAAGCTCACACGCTGTGAAGGGGTTAATAGCATGAATCTAACTCATACAAGGTGTTGGTTTGCTAGTCTATTGTGTGTCTAATTTTAGAGTATGAGCTAAGATGGATGCTCCGATAGTATTGAGGAGTTAGGCTGATGCTGCGTAGAGAAAACCTAGAAAAAAGGACCCCACACCAGAGAAGCGAGAGAGTGCTATGGTGAGGGAACAAAACATTATGTGCCGTGCAAAACGATTTCAGTAAAGCGCATGCATGAACACAAATCACTGGATAGAAAAGAAGCCACTAGCACTAGTTTGAGGGAAATTGCTTTCAGCGTTAGCCAGAACCCATAGAAGAATAGCGAGCCAATGTGCAGCTCCATTCCTAACTTACTTGCTCTCTTTCTTTCCTGCAAGAATGCAACAACGCTTGGTAGCTTGAAGGATATTAATATAGTGCCAGTCAGGACAGGACTGCTACAAAGTACGCCACTAAAGACTTGATGCAAATGTACAGATATCCACACATGCAAACAACATACCATATTTAGTCCATGGGTCTCTAGACGCAGATGCAGTAATGCCAGCAGATGTGCCAAAGAAATTATCCCTTGCCGAGCGCATATCATTGCGTTCACCATTCTGTGAAATGAGGAACAGCCTCAGATTACCAACAACGGAGACCGTGAGTAAGTGAGACTTAAACATAACGTTGAAAGAAATTATGACTGTGTGTTCAAAACGACCCACTGAATGAGGATAAATGGATGCAAGCGTGCGAGGGCCAATCAGGCCATGATATATGGTGCTGTTGTGAGAGGGTAGTGAGTTAGTTTACCTGCGTATGTTTGCCGAGGTCAGGTTTGGGTTTGATAGCTGGTTTCGGCTTGACTGGTTCAGGCTGTGAGATTAACATAAATAGGTTAGAGAAATCAGTTCTATGTTAATGCATTCTCGCGGGAAAAACACACGGAAGACTATGAAGCTAATCGCTCGCTATTAGACGAAACCACTGAAACGAATTATGATGAGGGCAGGCGAAAATAAAAGGGGAAGCTTTTAAGACAAGTTTTGTCAACAACCAGACTATGGGAATAACTGATATATACACACAGGAGCAAGCCACAGTAGGAACACTATACGGACATCAGCCGACAACCAAATCGTGAACGCTATGCAATCAATCTATACCAGCCATACCTTTGTGGGTATCTGAGATTTAGGTGCATTGGCAGTAGACTTTGGAATGGAAGTTGGCTTGGTGGAGACCTGTGGCTTAGTCGCCTCCTCTGGTTTACTGGGCCGACGCGCGGCCACGGGGATTCCAGATGATGGTGATGTGGTCTGCAATATAAGTGATGAAGAACTCAGTACTAGGTTTAAGCTGTCGTGCAGGAGGTATGTGAATTGCTTCGGTGCATCTCGGCATTAAGCTATCATGTCGTTCAGACCATTAAAATATGACGCTTGCCTAATTTTTGAGCTGCAACTCAGGCGGAATGTCTTGGCACCGAGTTATTTTACTAGCTTACCTTCTTCTGAGGGCTGGCGAAGTTAAATGCTGATGTGACTATCTCTTCTTCAGAAGATGAGTCACCGGCGAAAGGTATGTCATCATCTTGTGAGTCCGCGGGAGGCGGAGTTACCGCCTGAGGGGGTGTGGCTACATGATGTGCACTGACGGCAGCAGGTTTATTCAACTGATTTATGTTGAGATACGCGTGTGGCTCCTCATTCGCTTCCTATAATGGATTCAAATACATGATATTCTATTTAGATACAAAGTCTCTGCTGGAATAGTGGTCCCTTTCAGGAGGGGTAGACAGAGTTACAGGTTGACATAACCAGGGATAACCAACCTGCTCCTCTTGCCTGCGCGCCTCCTCCATTTCTCTCTCCAGTTCATGTTGCTGAGCGAGGATCTGCGCTTGACGCCGCTCCTCCGTTTGCTTGGCCTCCTGAGCCTCGCGTTGCAGCTCATGCTCCTGTGCCATACGCTGAGCCTCAAGCCTTGCTGCCGCCTCCTTGGCTCTCTGCATTTCTGCCTCTTGCTCGGCGAGACGTTCAGCTGCCAACCTGTCAGCCTCCTCGATTTGTTTTTCTTCCTCGCGACGAATCTCATCAGCGCGCCGGCGAGCTTGCTCCTGCATGCGTTGGAACTCGGTTTGCCGAGCTTCCTCCTCCAGCTTACGGCGTTCAGCCGCCTTAAAAAATGAGCAGGTCATTTACAGATGACTATTGTTCTCATATAGCTGTGAATCTTGCCACCATGGGGAAGGGAATAAATCTGCATAATAGTTAGCATGACGAATGGAGGAGTTTACGGGTCTCACATGGCTACGGAGTTCAGCCTCCATCTGCTCAACAGCTTGCTCTTCGAGCCGTTTGTTATGTAGCTCACGCTCTTGTCGCATGCGCTCCAGCTCCTCCTCAAACTCCTGCTGCTCAGCCAACGCATCATTCTCCTGGTAAAGAGTGAGAAATAGTGGAAGATGGCACACAAGGACACAATGCTCCCTTTAGTACCAATGAGCGCAATGTGCATAGACACAGCTAATGAGAAGGTGAAGAGCTCACATGGCGGATATATGACTGTCATATTAATGAACCATGTGTGTCTGTGGGTAAGGAACAGGTCACAAAGTAAAGATGTGATGTCGGATATAGTTTTAGGTGGCATAAAAAACTTCAGCTAGCTGACACATAGTCGAATTCAGCAGGCTTATACAGAGGGGGATACGTGCAATAAAACCAAAGATGGTGTTCCAAAGGTTAATAGCTAAACCTAACCCAACAAGGGTTTCCATGAAAGAGATCAGGGGATGGATAGCAATGGGTTCCAGGACAGAAAGTCGGTTGGGCATGCAGTCGCTGAGAAAATAGGGAGAGGATTACCAGTCTATGTGTTTGTCTTCGACGCTAGTTAACAGAGGCATAAAGACTGTTACAGCCATCGCACGTAGTGAGATGAGATGAGCTGCAGCGATTGAGTAATTAAGTCTGGGGTTTACCTGCTGTATTCTCATATAGTCCTCGTCTTCCTTGTCTAGACTGCTGACGCTCTTACTCAGGCCTGTACTGGCAGGAGGACTCCAGCCGGTACACACCATTATTTGTATGGTCGCACCTTGAAATCAAGACAACGAAGCACTGAACTTTCTGAATTTTTTCTTCGGTAGATTAGGAAGGCTGTAGACATACAAGTGTATTGTTTAGCAAACTCGGTTGGCAAACTAACGTGGGCTGGCATATGAGGTTGCTGGACTGACAGGGCCTTGGGGGTACCCAATTGGGCGACTGAGAGGAACTGGGTGCACTCGATTGACGGATTGGCAGAAATGTACCTGATTGGCGGAGAGCACGCACTGCCTCCTGGTGAGTGGCTCCTAGCATACTCTGACCATTGACCTCCAGAATTCTATCGCCAATCGAAAGTCGGCCATCTCTGGCTACTGCACCCAGATCGCTGATCTGCAATAAAAATGTCATTAAGCGCGCCTGTCAAGATAAAAGTGACCAGAAATAATAGACGATTGCAGTTACACTTGACCAAAACTCTACAGCACAACAGCACAAGTAATGACGGGTCTACATTGAGTAACGTGATGCACCAATAATGATCAGCTAGGACTCCTCACCTTGGAGATAAAGACTCCCTCATCTGCAGGATCAGTGGGATTACCAGCGATGCCTCCCGCTCCTCCTTTTATTGTCATACCAATCTTTTCTGTGGACTGTCTCTCGATCACAAACTCCTGCGGAAGGTAAGTACACAGATCATTACATGGCAGCAATAAGTGGAGTGAGCATGAGGTAAAGGCGTGATCAGCATGTAGGAGTATTGTGTGCAGTCAGTAAGGGGTAGGTATTGAGGCAAGGTTTACGGCAAGCACCTAGTGTCAGTGTGAGAGGCAAGCAGATGCTCTTTTAGTAAAACACACAATCAAGGTGACCTACCTATCTGGGTTACTCACTTTAAGACCGGGTGGTGGAGGGTCATGACGCACTTTCAGATAGATTTGGTAAGAGGGCTCTATAATGGCTTTAACTGCATGCTCGTGTGTGGCTTGCGTCATGTCTTTACCATTCACAGCTAGAATCCTGTCGCCAATCCGAAGAGGGGCCTTGGATGCTGCACCTCCTGATACAATCTGCAGGTAAGAGTTGAACCACACACATGTTAGCCATAGTTTGAAATCGGAATCGGAACACTAGTTAGGGTACAATCGGTTGTGCGTAAAGGGAAAAGTCATTCGGCGTAACAACTGGGCTCACCACTGGGAAACTCACCTTAGATATAAATACACCGGGTTCATTAGAGCCGAAGGGATGACTGGCATGGTCCACACCACCAACAATACTCAAACCGAGTGGTCCTCCTTGTTTTAAAATACATATCTCCTGAAAGCATAAATATCAATCATGCTATAGCAGTTACTGAAAAGCGATATAAGAGATCACAATCGAGAGGATTCTACAGCAGCACCTAGATCGCACGGCATCTATGTAGAAGTAGTGTGCAAGCATATCTGCAGACAGCAGATAAATAAAAGCGACCCACCCATTATTGGGGGGGGGGGGAGCAGTCAACCCAAGCCATTTATTTACACAGAGAAACATGCTGCTCTTACAGCAGATATGCCAGTACTGAGATGGTAACGCTTACCTCCACTTCGTATTTACTGTTGGCGTCATTCCAAGAGGGGCTGTGTGCGGGGCGGGACGGACTGACAGGGCCTGACGCCTCTATGGTTATCTCATGCCGCTTGACGTTATATGGGGCCGCTGGATCGCTGGGAACGGTGTATCGTGTTGTGATCTGACTAACCGCATTTTCTACCGGTGTGAGCTCTTTGGGCTTTGTTGATGGCACAGCCCCTAAACAGAAAAACAACAAAATATGGTGAAGGAAATCCTTTTCTGTTACACATGAGGTCAATAGTGGATAAGGCGTTCAAAGTATGGATGACGAGGCAAATTTTTTTTGGCTTATCGGAATCGGCGTGTCCCAAAACCTACCGGAGTTAAATAACAGTGCAATGGGCACAGCAGAAGTGCCCTTAAATTCATACTTTAAATAGCCACACATAACGAGGTGTTCATGGGTAAAGGGTTGGTACTTTATTTGAGCGTACGGCTATCCTTACCATCGTGTGCATCACCCTTCCTGACGAGCTGTTCTCTGTATAGGGTGAGTGCGATACTGGGCCCTGGGGCAGTTAGCCTGGCCACCACTTCTTCATGTGTCGCTCGTGTCACATCCAAGCCATTCACCTAAACAAAACAATGCACAGTGCTTTGGCCGAGACCACATATACTACCAGTCTAACATTCTCAGGATGAATGGAGGAGTCAGAATCTACCGGAAGAGATCAGCGACTCAGCAAGATTGCGCTGGTAGTAAGATTTGTACACATACTAAACACAATGGAAGACTAGAAATGCCACGGGTTACAGATGTTTGGTAATGAATGCCATGCAGTAGGAGCAGCTTAGTGACAGAGGGGTATCTCTACCCAAACATCCACTGATGACGATCCTCCTACAAGTCACATTGGATCAGTAGTTTTTCAAATTCTGCGCTTATTGACACGTCTGAACTGGTAACCTGAATTATTTTAGGTTAGTTTAAACTATACATCATGCGACCAGCAACGGACAGCTGTATATTAGGGAAGTTGGAGACATTCCAGCTGTGCACACATCTATCACAGGACAGGAAGCAGACTCAATCCTGTTCTCTTACCATTAGAATCTTGTCTCCCACATCAATCTTGCCATTCTTGGCTGCAGCACCTTGCGGAGTTATCTTGGATATGTAAATGGACTACAATGACAACAATCAAAGCTAGCCACAGTATTCTACACTAGTTATTATTGCACTGCTGAGATAAAACAGACGCCATTCGTTTTCATGGTGTCTCTATCACCCCGAGCGATAGAGAAGACAGAAGGAGGGTAACTGCGTGCTTACCTCATCATCGCCTTTATAAGGTAACGAGCCTTTCCCTCCAGCGATACTGAAGCCGAGTCCGCCACCATCTTTCACTAGTGTCGTCTCAACTGTCTGCAATGTTACGGATTACGTGCAGTATAGAATGAAGGAGATCATCTGGATATGAAGCCACACCAATAGTCAGCGGATCAGCAGTGAATTAGAGCGTTCTACTGAACGAGGGAATGCGGAGAGACCGCCTCTCGATGAGAGATGCGGAGAGACCGAGCCTCGAGGAGGTCTTGGCTGGGTACAGGAAAGAGGACTTTGTGCAGCAACAAGTGTTACTCTCACATATGTTTACCATCACTCACAAAAACCCAACTAGACGATTAAGGCAATCAGTGCAACTCAACTACCAAATCAAATCATTAGACATTTGATTCGTGTAAACACTCTGCCTACCTCAGCCTGGTCACCAAGCTCGGCTGACCTAGCCTAAAAATCATATACTAGCCGTTTGGGGTGATGTTATGAAACTAGTACAGTGCGCGCTCTTAGATGTATTACATTTGCATGAGGCTAATTCAGTTATGCACAGAGACACTTACAGTAGGAACTCCAACGGTAAGTAGAACCTCTCGCGATATTTTGACAAAAACTTGGTTTCCGCTTTTCTTCAAGGCATCCACCGCCTCATTGTGGTGCCCATCGACGAGATTATGACCATTCACCTGAAAACAGTTGCACATGTGACTCCGAGGGACTGAGAGGGGGTCAATACCATTAACCAAAGGGCTCAGATGAGTTGGGGTTGTGGTTAGTACGCTTGATTGAAAGAAAAAAGTTGGCTACAATCACGAACATTCCCATTCTCAGTACTAAGGACATACCATGAGCAGTTTGTCACCGACGATCATACCAGCAATCTGCGATGGGCCTTTCTCTACCACCTTAGAGATAAATATACTCTGTAATGAGAAATTAAGCATATCATTAGCGCCAATCGATGGTGTGTTATAACAAACGTGGATATAGAACTGAACCAGAAAGAGTGTAACATCATAAAACACATCCCTCATTTTATGGGGAGAGCGTTCTATTTTTTACACAGACTGACATAATAGGCAGTGTGATAATTGCTGGATAAAAGACGGATTGTGTTCAGTAAAAGGTCAAAGCTCCCGCAGTCAGCCCGAGCGAATGCGCAGTACCTATTCACCAATTAGCTGCGATTGTTTACCTCAGCGCCAGTCGCAGGGAGTGTTGCAGAGTGCGTTCCGAGCAGCGCCTGCCTCAGGTACTCACCTCATCATTGCCTTTATACGGTGGGGAACCTTTGCCTCCAGCTATGCTCACTCCGAGTCCTTGGCCAGGTTTTCGGTTGATGACAAGGTCGTGGATTTCCTCAATCACTTCGAACTCACTCAGAGGCTGTTCGTGTAAGACAGCTGCTAACAGGGGTGTGGCAGCTGGCTCCGCCTTCCTTGAATGTGCCTCCGTTTTAATACTGAGAGGCTCAAATGAGTCAGCGCGTGACATGTTTTCATACGCACTCGGTTCGGCCCGTGGAGGCTAAAATAATACAGATTAGACTGAGAATCTGTCCAGCAATGAATGAACAAAAAGTGATTGTCGGAATCTTTGTACAATCGAGGGGTTGCGAAGCCAATTATGAGGGTCACTCACCGGTAGTGGTGCATTGTGATGATGGTGTTTGGGTTTTTCTGTCCGAGTAGGAATATTTTGATATTCTAGTGCGGCCGGGTCCTCATTGGCGGACTCAGACTTGCGTGTCGGGATGTTCTGATATGGCTGCGGCTCTTCCTCCCCTTCAGATTGCCTACAGCAGCAGAGCAGATTCATTGCGGATCCGTGCTAGTGCTGCCAATCTATTATACTGCTACTGATCCTTTAGCCAGTCAATGAATGCTCTGTAGCAGCCGTTAATGTAGCTTTCTCTTACAGATTAGAGTTAATGGGCTAATTAACAAAACATTCCATTAACATCATCACATCCAATCAACAAGTGCCTAGAGTAATGATTTCGAGTTACCTATACCTGGTTAGATAAGGTTAGTCACTATTCAGAGTTGCCCAACCACGGGCTAATAAGAACAGTTGAATAACCAATATGTTTGACTAAAAAAGAGATTGGGCCTACCCGATGTGGTTTTTCTTTGGGTGGTTTGTTGAGGTGAACTAGCCTAGTATTTACCTTGATGACATGTTGGCCATGATGTCACGGACTTTCTGCTCATTGGAGGTTTCATCATCACCTGGTGCTCCGCTGATTCGCTGATTCCGGAAAGGGTGTGGGGTATTTTTCCGTTTCCAGTCATACCCGGCTCCCTCTTCGGTATCACTGGTGAAACCTACGCGTGCTTCCATCTGAAAAACAGGTTTGGGACCCATGTACTGGGAGGGCATCATGATGATGAATGAGAACTGAGTGATACAGTGGTATGTGCGATGAGATTGTGGGACAGACTGCCAAAAGGCAAGACACGCTGCTTTTACTGACTGTCAGATGAGGCCACCTGTCTGCGGTCTTGACTGGTACTGTATTATGCTATCCTATCCATATAGAGACTTGGTTTACTAATGTTATCTCAAACAGCAAAAGTCTATAGTGTATACACAACAAATATTCCGTGATACTGGTGTCTTACAATATGAATTTTACCTGGTCAGTTTCTGAGGAGGTATCAACCACCTAAAATGAAAACCAGGCAAGTGCACACACATATGCGGTGCTGCATGCATACTGTACGAAGCCTAAAACATGCTGTGCCCTCACAGACAGAACTCTGGTAATAGGCATGTTGCAATCTAACTGTATGCATACCATTTCATCTATCATGTCAACGCCACATTAGGGCGGTAGTCGGCTTGTCCCCACATGCAGTCTGGCATGCTAGCAGGTACCAACACCACACTACCATGACCCTAAATAACAAGCGTTGGTCAATGATTTGGTCCCAGTACTTTGCACACACATACCTGACTTGTATCACTCCTGGGGCTCACTGGTTGAGTTGGTTTTGTAATGGTGCTGAGATTCAGGTATGAATGTGGTTCATTCATTTCCTCTGTCCTCGCAGGAACCTGTCCATAGTAAACATTAGGTGAGGAGAGGGAGAACGAAACCAAACTAACCTATTCAGTTCATGTAATAGGAAAAATGGCTTGATGACCCAGTGACATTCTTTTTCAGCCATCGTCTGTCTATGGTTGGACTTCGCCCTTCCTCCTTGGTGTCCACAAGTTGTGTGGTGCCATTGAGGGGAGATTGAGTCAATTTTTGCCACGCTGGCTCAGGACGGGTTGGCGGAGTGTGATCAGCCAGGAAAAATCCCAAATGACAGATAAATAAATAAATAAATATATAT
>Ga0224511_10000792_pt1 | contig 16806 bp, 12 predicted proteins | sample SF_May12_sed_USG_2_FD_169988 | JGI IMG/M metagenome (GOLD analysis project Ga0224511, IMG submission 169988) | Sediment microbial communities from San Francisco Bay, California, United States - SF_May12_sed_USGS_8_1 | ecosystem: Environmental > Aquatic > Marine > Sediment | place: USA...
CTCCCCCGGTAGCAAGCAGGTGTATCAAATGATCTCCGACAACGGCGCGCTGACCACCCTTATCGAGGCTGGGGCGAGAATTCTGGAGTCCGCTTGCGGGCCATGTATCGGCATGGGCGGGGCTCCAAACAGCGCCGGTGTGACCGTGCGCACGTTTAACCGCAACTTCAAGGGCCGCTCCGGCACGGCGGACGCGGGATCCTTTCTGGTGAGCCCGGAGACAGCCGCCGCCGCTGCGCTGATCGGCCAGATATCAGACCCCAGGCAAGTGGCCAAGAAGCTGAAGATCGCCGTGCCGAGGATCGCCATGCCGAAGAAATTCGCGGTCAACGACAACATGATCATTTTCCCCAAATCCCCGGCAAAATCCAAAGGGGTGGAGATCATCAGGGGCCCGAACATAGCGCCGTTACCCGATTTCCCAAAGTTGCCCAACAGCCTCTCCGGTCAGGTGCTGCTGAAGACTGGGGACAATATCACCACGGATGATATCATGCCTGCCGGGGCAAAGATCCTTCCGTTGCGTTCCAACGTGCCGGCCATATCTGAATATGTGTTCGTGCGGGTGGACGACACCTTCCCGAAGAGGTCCAAGGAAATAGGAGGCGGGTTCGTCATTGGAGGAAGTAACTACGGCCAAGGCTCTTCACGAGAGCATGCCGCAATCGCTCCGAAATACCTGGGTGTCAAGGCGGTGATCGTGAAGTCATTCGCCAGGATACATATGGCCAACCTGATAAACTTCGGCATCCTGCCGCTTACATTCGTCAACGAGGCGGATTACGCCAAGGTGGATCAGGGAGACGATTTGGAGATCGTCACTTCCGACCTGAACGGGAGCCTGAAGCTTGTGAACAAGACCAAGAACCTGGAAATTCCGGTGTCCCATTCCATGGGCGAACGGGATGTGGACGTGATCAAAGCAGGCGGCAGGCTGGGATACGCCATGCAGGCCGCAGGTTGAGAAAACGGTTGGAAGTGGAGGTATAATGCGTTGAACTTGAACCTGCTGTTCGAATTATATTTGGATGGCGGGTTGAATCGAAAAGCGGCGGGTAGAGGGGCTCGCCGCTTTTTTTTCTACAAACTCTAACGGAAGGGACTTCGAGATGGCAAGAAAGAAGATAACAGTGATAGGCGCAGGACATGTGGGCGCCACGGTGGCTCAGCTTGTGGCGTACAAACAGTTGGGCGATGTTTGCCTGATCGATGTGGTGGACGGGTTGCCGCAGGGGAAGGCGCTCGATCTTTTAGAATCGGCGCCGTTGGAGAATTTCGATTCACGAGTGGTGGGCACCAACGATTACGCGGACACCGATGGGTCCGATATCGTGGTGATCACCGCCGGGCTGGCCAGAAAACCTGGTATGACCCGTGAGGATCTTCGCGACAAGAACGCCGGGATCGTCAAATCTTGCTGTGAGGAGGTCATAAAACACTCGCCAGACTGCTTCATGATCGTGGTGACGAACCCACTGGACACCATGACATATGTGGCCAAAAAGTACACAGGGCTGGACAAGAGCCGTATCGTGGGGATGGCTGGAGTGCTCGACTCCACCAGGTTCCGCTCGTTCATCGCCACGGAGCTTGACGTGTCCATGGAGGATGTATCCGCCACGGTGCTGGGGCTGCATGGCGAGGATATGGTGCCGATGCCGAGGCTATCATCTGTGGCGGGGATTCCGATTACGGAGCTTTTGCCCAAGGAGAAGATCGACGAGATGGTGGAGAGGACCAAGTTCGGCGGCGCCGAGATAGTGAAACTGCTCAAGACCGGTTCGGCTTACTATGCGCCTGGGGCGTCGGTGGTCAATATGGTGGAATCGGTCCTGCTGGAGAAGAACAGGCTGGTGGCCGCGGCGGCGTATCTGGAAGGGGAGTATGGCATTGACGGGTTGTTCATGGGAGTGCCGGTGAAGCTGGGCGCCAAGGGCGTGGAGCAGGTAGTGGAGCTGAACCTGACAGATGAAGAGAAAGCGGCGCTGCACAAGTCCGCCGAGGCTGTGAAGCATTCGATGGAGTCGTTGAAAGTATAGCCTCGATTACAGAACAAATGGCGGGTCACGGGTTTACTATGCCAGTTGGCCTGTGGCCTGTGGCCTGTGTACATGTTGATTTTCTGGAGCTTTAGATAGAGCCATGGTAGATAGAGAGAGTGAATGCGCCGGGGATTTGGATATTGACCCGGAACGTCTGAGAAGCTTGGTCGAATCGCTCCAGGAAGAAACAGAAGCGAAGAATAAATTTCTGCGAATAGTGGCCCATGATCTTCTCTCCCCGGTCACTTCCATCTCCGGGCTGACCAAACATCTGCTCAAGCCGAACTCTGTGTCCAACCTGACAGACCGCCAACTGAATATTATACGGACCATGGACCGGGCGATGGACCGATATCTGGAAACGTTGACGAACATCATGGAGTTGTCCAGGCTGCTAAGGGGTAAATCGGACCTTCACCCTGGGAATATTAACTGCCAGGAATTGATAGAAACTTCTATGGTCAAGCTGGAGAAGAAGACCGCAACGAAAAGGGTTGAACTGATATCGAAATATAATGGTGACGAAGAAGTTTTCGTGGACCATGATATGGCGGAAAAGACTTTTGCCCGTCTTCTGGAAAACGCTGTAATGTTCACAGGGGAAGGGGGCAGGGTGGAGGTGGATTGCAGAGCTGATGGCCGCCACATGATCCTGGAGGTTAAAGATAACGGGGTGGGTATCGAGAAAGGACGTCTGACGAAGATCTTCGATATTGACGAAAAAAACCATACCTTGGGGACATGTGACGAAAAGGGCTCCGGTATGGGGCTTTGTATCGCCAGGCGGACAGCCATCTTGTGCGGGGGGGATCTGACACTCGATTCGGAGCCTGGAGGCGGAACCCTAGCCCGGCTTTGGCTGCCCAGGGGGGAGTGATAGCCTGCCCGGTATACTATGGGGCGCCTTGCGGCAAAATGGTGGGAATCGGGCCGATGATTGATTATCATAAAGGAAAGGGATTTGGGAGAAAGGCGGATTGCGGAGAGGAATATGTATAACATCATCACCAGGGGCGATTTCGATGGTTTAGCATGCTCCGTTCTGCTGACCGAAGTGGAGCAAATAGCCAAGATCCGGTTTGCCCACCCGCGGGATGTGCAGGAGCGGACGATTGAAGTGACCAGTCAGGACATCATTGTCAATCTGCCATATGATCAGAATTGCGCTATGTGGTTCGACCACCATATATCGGAATCTGAAAGGGGGCCCAAACCGAAGATGTTCAAGGGGAAATATGGCCAGGCTCCCTCTTGCGCCAGGCTGGTGCACGATTATTACAACAAACCTGAGTGGAAGACCAAGTACGCCGAACTGATGGAAGCGGTGGATAAAATTGATTCGGCGCGCCTGGATCTGAACGACATACTCCGCCCGGATGGATGGGTGAAGCTGGCGGCGACGGTGGACCCCAGATCCGGATTTACCCCCTCTTATGATTACTTCTTAAACCTGCTGGATGGGATAAAGGAAACATCGCTGGCGGATATTCTGCAGAGCGACGATGTGCGGGATCGGGTGCGCGAGTATTTCCGCCGCCAGGAGGAATTCAAAAAGGAGCTTCTGGATAACTCCACGTTGTATGGCAAGGTTGTGGTGACCGATTTTCGCCGCAAGATCAGCGAGCCGCTGGGGAGCAGGTTTTTGATCTATTCCCTTTTCCCCTCGGCCAATGTGGCTCTTCGCCTGTTTGACACACCGGACAAAAAAGCAGTGGTGATAGCAGCGGGGCACAGCATACTAAACCGCACCTGCAAAGTGGATTTGGGGAACTTGCTGGCGGAATATGGCGGCGGAGGCCATGCGGGAGCGGGGAGCTGCGCGGTACCCATCGACTCGGTGGACGACGCGGTGGCGGACATAACCAACCGCCTGACGTAGAGCTAGCTACTTTTCTCCTTTGGTGATAACAATCAATATGTTATCTGCGCCTACCTCAACTGGTTCCTTGGCGGAGCCGCTGAGGATTACATCGTCCTGGGTGTCTATATTGCCATCCTTGTCCAGCACCGCTTCCACCACGAACTTCTCATTTGGGTTTGGTTTTCCGACCATGATGTTCTCGGCGGTGACGGTGAACGGCACGGGGAATTGACTCACAATTTCCTTGGCGGCGGCGAACATGGAGGCGCCTTCAACGGGCCTGACAACAATGAACAGAGACCACCCCTTGTAGTCGCTTGATTTCAAAGATTCGGCCAGATCCACCTGACCTGAAGCCAGCTCACCCTGGAATGGCTTAGTCGGCTCCGGAAGGGGACCTATCTTGTCGTAGGGCTCCCAGTGGTGATCCTGACAGGCCGACATGAATAAAAATAAGATGGAAAGAGAAACGAAAGCCGACTTGTGACTACGTGGCATTATTACTCCTAATCAGGTTCAGGTGTTCATTTGATAATGATTTTTGCATATCTTCCCTTTTGTCATACAGCCTTTTATGCTCTCTAGGCTCCACGCGATTCAAAAGGTAGGCTGTTATGAGGGGAAGGGCGATGGTGGTGTCTGTGTAGCAGACTATGGAGTCCGGGACCATATCCGGGTCCACCTTTCCCCAACTTACAGCCTCCCACGGAGTGGCTCCGGAAAGTCCTCCCGTGTCTGGCCGGGCGTCTGTTATTTGTATGAAGTAATCATGTCCATTCACATGGATTTCCAAAATTTCGTCCAGCAACGGGATGGTTTGCAACAGAAAGTTTTTGGGGCTTCCTCCGCCCAGGATCATGACTGCGCTTTCCCCATTTGCTTTAGCGTGATAGGCGATAGCTGTGCTGTCTTTCACGTCGATGCTCGGTTCAATCTTCGGGTACGGCTGATTATATGAGAGCGCTGCGATATTGAGCCCGATGGTGGAGTCTCCCGGGGATGGGCAGAAGCATGGGACACCGTTGCGGTATGCGGCGGCCAACACGGTCTTGCCGGAGCATCCGAGTTCCTTTTCGGTGGCGTTCACGTATTTGCCAATCAAGTAATGAAGCTCTGCCGTGCCCATCTGGCGATCGAACTCTTCTTGTTGAAGAATGCGATATAGGTACTTGTCCGATTTATAGAGGACATCGAAATCGAAAACGATATCGTATATTCGGATAAGGTTTTGCTTTCGCAACTCCACATCGTCGACAAAGGGGGTGGAGCGATGCAGGGGCAGGTCCAGGCCGAAATGCAGGTCGTGGTATAGGTTAGCTCCGGTGGAGACGATATAGTCGATCCATCCGTTTTCGATCCAGGTGACCAGCGCCGTGGAGCCCAGCCCCGTGGGAGTTAGGGCGCCGGAGAGGGACACGCCCAGGATGACATCTTTCTTTAAAATTTTGCGCTCCAGCAGTTTGCACGTCTCGGCGATCCTGGCTGCGTTGTAAGCGCCAAAGTAATTCTCGATCAACTCGTCCACCATAATTCCCTTGGGAATCGGTGAGCTTGTGATACGTGATCCCTTGAATGATTCTTTCATGATAAAGAACAGATGAAAATCGTGATTAAATTCAGATATGCTGAGATTTATTAGCAAAGCATCAGTATAGTACCGATAACTGGAGCAAAAGCAATAACTATTTTGTTAGTGGGTGTCATTTGGTTCGGTCGGACACTATGTTTTATGACTGAGAGAATGCTCCCAATGCCCAAGGCTTTTTGGCTAGCCCCACACGATTACATATATTGACAACCTTATAGCAAATGATGGAGACTTACGGGACGGTCGCCTTATGAGCGTCAGGTTGGAAATAGGGTTGCGCCTCCAGTGGGGGCCATCAATCGGAGAGGTTAAATGAAAAAGATCATATTGTTGGCTGTTATCGTTGTGGCCGCCCAATTCGTTACAGGTTGCGCCGCCAAGGCCAAGTCCCCGGTAACCGGATTTCTGTTCACCGACGTCCGAGGGCCGGAGGCTGTCGGATCTGGCGGGGAAGCCTCAAAGTTCGGAGAAGCTTGCGCCACGAGTATCCTCGGGTGGGTGGCCACGGGCGACGCGAGCATTGAGGCCGCCAGGAAATCTGGGGGAATCACAGAAATCTCGTTTGTTGATTATCATTCCACCATTGTATTGGGGATCTTCGCGAAATATTGCGTGAAGGTGAGCGGGCGTTAAACCTGCCGAGCATAAGATTGCGACATGAGATCGGCTGGATATAGAGCAGAGTTTGATCCTTTTGCAGTGGATAAAAATGGTTGCATTTTTGTGGATGCGCCGCTATATTAGGTCCAATCCGTTGTGAGGAGGCGGGAGTGGCTTCTTTTGGGCTCATATCTCTCACATACTCTCACGATAGCGGATGCGTTTTCGGGAAATGGCTGTAAAAGAACAGACATACGGCGGTATCTCAGGTATTTACAGTCTGCCTGAGCGGTTCAGTTCAGATGTCGTGCGGCGCACAGCCACTTTATAGTACTGGAGGATTTAGAAATGTCATTTCGTTTTGGGCATTTCATTTTTTATGGGGCTTCTTGGTAAACAACATCATCATTGGGGTGAATTTATGAAAAAACTTATCGTTTCCATCGTTTCTTTTTCGGCCGTGCTTGTTTTCGCTTCCGGAGCTTCGGCCCACAACCAGGGTTGCGGCCTTGGCGACCAGGTTTTCCCGGGTGCTGATACGGTATTGACCCAGCTTTTCGCTATAACCACCAACGGCACTTTTGCAAACCAGACCTTTGGCATCACCTCCGGCACTTCCGGCTGTGTGCCACCGCGCTCTTTCGTTTTCAACGACGACCTGACCAAGTACGTGGCCTCCAACATGGACAATATCGCCAAGGACATGGCTCAGGGTAATGGCGAATCACTCGACACTTTGGCGGAGATGATGGATGTCCCGTCCAACAATCGCCTGATGTTCAATACAGCCCTTCAGTCTAACTTCTCCTCCGTTTTCTCTCACGAGGGGATCGAAGCTGGCGAGTTGATTGAAAACATCGCTTTTGTGGCCCAGAACCATCACGTTATCTAGGAACTGGCGCTGAATCTGTTACTGCAAAGGGATGCGAAGATCTTCGGTTTTCGCGTCCCTTTTCTTTTTCCTGTCTCTACCTGCCTATCATTCGTTCGCCAAAGAGGATCAGCCCATCCCCTCCAGAGCCGATAGCTTCATAGCCCAGGCTGTTGAAAAATCGCTTCACCGCTCCAGGCCTTGGCGCGCATTACTGCACTACAAGCCAGCGCTCAACGGATCCGAAAGCCTGATCGACGACCTTCTGTTCTTCATGGCTCCCGACGGCAAATCAAATCCAAGAGGTGAACTGGAAGCCACCATCAGGGGCTTTTTCACCACCGACCTTGAAGGTGAAGATCACCCTCAATGCCGTTTCCCCGCCAGATTCCATTGGCTGGATCGGGAGCTGAGCCTGAAGAGCGCCGTGCCCAAGGCGCAATGTCTAAAATTGGAAAAAGCCTTGAAGGATATAGATCCGTCATCGGTGTCCATGATCTTCGCCTCGGCCCATATAAACTCCCCTGCGTCTATGTTCGGCCACCCACTTCTTCGGATCGACTCTCAAAAAAAGAGCGCGCTTTTGGCCCAGGCGGTCAATTACTCCGCCCAGACTCCGGAGAAAAGGGGGGTTTTATTCGCGTTTTACGGTATTTTCGGCTACTACAACGGTTTGTATTCCATCCTCCCCTATTATGAAAAGGTGGCCGAATACAATGATTTTGATATGAGGAGCCTGTGGGAGTATCAGCTGGATATAAACGCGCAGGAGTCCCGCATGATGATTCGTCACCTCTGGGAGCTCACCGACAAGTTCTCTTATTACTACTTCTTCGATGAAAACTGCGCCTATATTGTCCTGTTCCTGCTGGAGGCTGTCCGCCCTTCTCTGGACCTTACCAGCGGATGGAACAATTATGTCATCCCTGTCGATACGTTCCGCCGGGTTTTGGACGCGGGCATAGTGACGGGTGTCACCTACCGCCCCTCCAAAATGGCGAAGATGATGGCAATCGCCAATTCAATGAGCGGTAAAGCGATCCAGACATCCAGGGATATCGCCACTGGAAAGAGCGAGCCGGGCGAAAGTATCCAGGCTCTGGAAAATGATGACTCTCGCAAGCGAGCCCTGGATCTGGCCGCCGAACTGCTGCAACGGAGGTATGCGGAAAAAAAGATAGAGAAAAAAGATTATCAAAGAACGTTTCTGGCCACGCTAAGACAGAGAGGCGCACTGGGGGGCGATCCACCTCCTATCAGCCCCATCACTACACCGGTCCGGCCAGATCAAGGCCACCTTTCCGGCTCTTTTAACCTCGGTTATGAATCCAACGATGGACCGAAGGGGAACCGGGTCACATTTTCCATGCGACCGGCCCTGCACGATATCATGGATCCGCAGGATGGGTATGTGGAAGGATCACAGATTGAATTCTTCTCCTTATCTTTTTCCTTCCAGCCACTGGAAAGCAAGCTATGGTTCGAGCGGGCGGACCTTGTCAGTATCGTTTCCCTGACCCCGGTCAACAACCTTTTCTTTCCTATGTCATGGAGGGTGAATTTCGGTCTCAACCGCCGCGAGTTCGCCAATGAAAATGTGAGCGAGGCTTTTTTCCTAAACGCGGGTGGCGGGTATACCGCCAAGGTGGGGAATATGGGCCTTGTCTACGGCTTGCTGGAAGCGGACGCGCAGGCGAACCACAATTTCGACAAGGGATACGCCATCGGCCCTGGAATATCGCTGGGGCTGATCTTGGACCCTGTTCCAGGGTGGAAAACAGGAATCAAGGCGCGCGCCACCAGGTTTGTGCTGGGCCATGATGACACCGAATATGAGGTTATCTTTTCCCAGCGGTACACCGCTCACCGCAACATGGGCATTCACCTGGACCTGAAGGGGAAAAGGATAGGCGAGAGGGATATCAAAAGCGCCTTGTTGAAGTTGGTTCTTTTTATGTGATCAGCCTTTGGAAAGTAGCCTCCTCAATCAAATCGAAAAGCGCTTCTCAATCATCTCCACCGCTGTGGTCACACCATCTTCCTCCCTCATGGCGGCGCCCAGCTTTTCCGCCCTCGCCTTCATTTCCTTGTTCGCCACCACTTCCTCGATCACCGAGGCCAGCTTTTCCGGAGTGATTGTTCGCTTCATCAAAGGCTCGCCCCCCACGCCGATCTCTCGCAACCGTTGCGCCCAGAAGAATTGATCGAAAGCATGAGACACCACAATCGATGGGCATCCGCAAAATAGCGAGGACTGCGTGGTACCGGCGCCTCCATGGTGCACCACTGCGGCGCATCGGGGGAAAATCTGGTGATGGGGAGCCTTGCGCACAAGGTACACATCGTCAAGGTCCGGCAGGTGGGACGTGTTCTCCCAAAACGCCTGGATGATAACCCTACACCCCAAAAGCTTGGCGGTGTCCGCCATCAGCTTCACATTGTTGTCTATATCAAATTGGGTGAACGAGCCGAAGGTTATATAGACGGGCGGCTCGCCGTAGTCCAGGAACGATAGCAAATCACCAGGTATCTCCCATCTTTCCGCCGAATCGGGGATATCAAAAAAACCGGGAATCTGGATGTTATCCTTCCAGTCGGGGTAACGCTGGCAAATTGACGGGCTGGCGCATATCAGGTTTAGCCTATCGTTGTCCCAAAACTCCCCAAGCGGACTCCGAAGCGGCGGCAACCCACTTTGCTTCCTCAGTCTTTTGATCGTCTTTCCCATAACCCAAGCGCCACCCACTTCACCCAGTTTCCACCATAAGGGGTTGAGCCATCTACCCAGGTTAGGCAAGGAAGGTGGTGGGGCGTAGCTGGTTTTGTATACAGATGGAAGAGGGGATACGGCAACAGAGGGTATCCCATGCTTTTCCGCCGCATATAAATATGGATAAACAGCCGCATGAGAGATCACCAGGTCGCTTTGAGCGCAGAGGCTGTTGCCCGCCTGGAGCAGCTCGTCCGCCATCGGCTCAAACATCTCCTCCATCAAAATCCTGAAATGGGTGGCCAGGTTTCTTTTGCCAATGATGCGGATTATCAGCTCGTCCGCTTCTTCTTGCGAGTAGTCTCTTTTCTTGATTGCCGGGATCACCTTAAAACCCATGGAGGCGCCCAGGCTGGTGTAGTTCTTGTTGTCGATGCTCGCCACGGCCAGAGTCACCTCATGGCCCTTGGCGGCAAGCCCCCCCGCCAGCGCGCAAAAGGGCCTGATATCCCCGTCGCTGCCCCAGGTCAATAACCCTATACGCATCCGGTTTTCCCACCAAAAATCTGAGAGTAGTTTATCACTTTCCCGCCCAATCCGGAAACACTCCCGGATCGACACCGAAGATGACCGGCAACAGCACGTACGCCGCGATCAGCAGCAATAAGGCGCCAAAAAGGTTCAGGACCAGGCCGGTTTTGGCCATGTCCATCACAGTCAACCGCCCTACGCCGAAAACGATGGCGTTAGGCGGCGTGGCCACCGGGAGCATGAAAGCGAAAGAGTGGGAGATGGTCGCCGGGATCATGATCAAAAGCGGATCAATCTGGGCCGCCACCGAAAGGGAAGCCAGGATAGGCAACATGATCTGGGTTGTGGCGGTGTTGGACGTAAGCTCGGTGAGGAACGTGGCGAGAAGGCAGACGCAGGCGACCACGATGAAGGGGTGCAGCACCTTTACACCGTCCAGTTGCAGGCCCACCCAGACGGACAATCCAGACTCCTTGAATCCGTGGGCCAGGGCGAATCCGCCGCCGAAGAGCAGAACGATTCCCCAAGGAAGACGGTTCACCGCCTGCCAGTCCAGCACTCTTGATCCAGGCTCGTTTTTCGATGGAATCAGGAACAGGATGGTGGCCATGGCGATGGCGGTGGCGCCGTCGTTAAAGTATCCGGGATTGTCCAAAAGGCGGGACCAGCCAGGCATGACGAATAGTCCGAAATTTATATCCTTCCGGGTAAGCCACAAGATGGCCAGGGAGGTGAAAACCAGGGCCACTACTTTCTCCTCGTATTTCATGGGGCCCAGCGCCTTATGCTGTTTGCGGAATTCCTCCTTGTCCACCAAAAAAGGCCCGGTGGGCTTGTAGGACCAGGACAAATAAAACCAGAGGAAAGCAATGAAAACGATAGATATGGGGCAAGCGAAAGCAAACCATTGAGCAAAGGAAATCTCTGGCCCATTGGGGAAGTGTATGCTGAATATTTTCAGGAACGCCGGATTAGGCGGCGTGCCGACCAATGTGGCCACTCCTCCGATCGACGCGGCGTGCGCCACGCCGAGCAAAAGACCTTTGGAGTAGCGATCCACATTCTCTTTTCCGCTGGTCTCCTCCAGTTTCATCACCACCGCCATGATCACCGGGATCATCATCATGGTGCTGGCGGTGTTCGATATCCACATCGATAAAAATCCGGCGGCCACCATGAATCCCAGCATGATCCCATAAGGGTTTCCCCCCAGTACCAGCAGCACGTTTATGGCTATCCGCCGGTGCAGGCTCCACCGCTCCATGGCCAGGGCCACCAAAAATCCCCCCAGAAAAAGGAAGATCACCCAATTAAAATATTGGCTGGAGACCGTCTTGCCCGACATTATCCCCAACAGGGGAAAGACGAATACCGGCAGAAGGGCGGTGACGTATAACGGAACGGCCTCAAAGAGCCACCATATGGCCATAAGCGCCGCCACCGCCGCCATCCGCCCCACTTCGGGTCGTTGTGGATCTGGATCGAAGAATATCAAAAATAGCCCAGCCACAATCGGGCCAGCCACTAGGCCGATAAGCTGGGCGGGTGTATTATTGTTTGGGTTCGTCTTTTCGTCTATGTTTTCAACCATGAGGTTTCCATAATTATGGCTTCTCCCCGTCGAGCCTTATTTTGGGATGATCCGAAATCTTCGTTTTCGCTATCCGCAACGGCCCATCAAAGATTCTATTTTGGCTTCCGGCAAAGCCGGGTTAAAATTGTCGGTTTAAACAATAAACACGCTGATGCAAAATAGCCAGAATCCGCATATATTAAAGACCAGGTAAATAATAACATGTCCTCGCATTACGATTTCAAGTCCATCGAAGCCAAGTGGCGCGATAAGTGGATTAAAGATAAGACTTTCAAAGTCTCCACCCGGCCAGGCCAAAAGAAATTCTACCTGCTGGAGATGTTCCCGTACCCGTCGGGAAAGCTGCATGTGGGCCATCTGCGCAACTATGCCATCGGCGACGCCATCGCCCGCAGAAAAAGGATGGATGGATTCAACGTCCTGCACCCGATCGGCTGGGATTCCTTCGGCATGCCAGCCGAGAACGCAGCCATACAGAATAAGACCCACCCCCACAAGTGGACCGTGGGTAACATCGACGAGATGCGAAACCAGTTTGTGAAAATGGGTATCTCCTATGACTGGGAGAGGGAAGTGGCCACCAGCCATCCGGGTTATTACAAATGGACCCAGTGGATTTTCGCGCGGATGTTCGACGAGGGCGTGGCGTATCGTAAAAAATCATTCGTAAACTGGTGCGCTCCCTGTGGCACAGTGCTGGCCAACGAGCAGGTGATAGACGGCAATTGCTGGCGATGCGACAATCAGGTGGTCCAACAGGAACGGGAAGGGTGGTTCCTGGCTATCACAAAATACGCCGATGACCTGCTAAATGGGCTCAAAGAGCTGGCCGAGGGATGGCCGGAGCGGGTGCTGACCATGCAGGAGAACTGGATCGGCAAGTCGATCGGCGCCGAGGTGGAGTTCACAGTGGACGGCTCCAGCGAGAAACTGACGGTGTTCACCACCAGGCCAGACACCCTGTTCGGCGCCACATTCATGGCCCTGGCCCCGGAGCATCCCATGGCCCGACAATTAGTCGGCGGAACGGGGCAGGAGCCGGAGGTCACCGCCTTTATAAATGAAACATTGAACCAGGACTCCACGGAACGCTCCGGCGAGGGGGCGGAGAAAAAAGGTGTATTCACCGGCAGGTACGCCGTCAATCCGATGAACGGCGAGAAAATACCGATCTGGATCGCCAATTTCGTGCTGATCGAATACGGATCCGGCGCCATCATGAGCGTTCCCGCCCATGATCAGCGAGACTTCGAATTCGCCAAAAAATACGGAATAGACATCCGCGCAGTGATAGTCACCGAGGAACAGATGGATGGGGAGAGCACATCGAACTTGATCGAAGATTACGCCATTTTGAAGGAAGCCTATTCCGGTGACGGGATCATGGTGAACTCCGGCCAATTCTCCGGACTTCACAACCGGCGAGAGGGAATAGAAAAAGTGGCCGAGTATCTGAAGGAAAAAGGGCTGGGCAAAAAGACGGTGAACTATCGCCTGCGCGACTGGGGTGTGAGCCGTCAGCGATACTGGGGATCGCCGATCCCGATAGTCTTCTGCGACAAGTGCGGAGTGGTCCGCGTGCCGGATGACCAGTTGCCGGTGATCCTCCCCACAGAGATAGAGTTCAACGAAAGCAGCGGATCACCCATCGCAAGGAGTGATGCGTTTATAAAGACCGAGTGCCCAAAGTGCGGCGGCCCAGCTCGACGGGAGACAGACACCATGGACACCTTCATGTGCTCCTCCTGGTACTTCAACCGATACACTTCCGCCCGCAACGACACCGCCATGGCCGCCAAAGAGGATCTGGATTACTGGATGCCGGTGGACCAATATGTGGGAGGGATCGAGCACGCTATCCTGCACCTGCTATATTCCCGGTTCTTCACGCGGTTTTTGCACGACATCGGTATAGCCGGATTTCAGGAGCCATTCAAGCGGTTGCTGACCCAGGGGATGGTGATCAAGGAGGGGGCGAAGATGAGCAAATCAAAGGGGAATGTTGTCTCTTTGGATGTGATGTCGGACCGCTACGGCACGGACGCCACGCGCTTGTTCATCCTGTTTGCCGCCCCGCCAGAGAGGGACCTGGAGTGGAGCGACGCGGGAATCGAAGGCTCTTTTCGGTTTATGGGCCGGGTGAGTCGGTGGATGGAGGGCCAAATGGGGGCGATAAAAAGAGGAGGGGAGGCCCCAGCGGGTCTTGACGGCTTGCCCAGGGAGGCGGCCGACGTGCGCCGCGCAGTCCACAAGACCATAAACAAGGTCAACTACGATATGGACAGGTTCGGATTCAACACCGCCATCGCCGCAGTGATGGAGCTGATGAACACTATCGGGGCGGCCAGGCTTGCGGATGATCCTGCTTCCACGGCCGTCACCGCCGAGGCGGCCGAAAGCCTTTTGCTGATGCTGGCGCCGTTCACCCCCCACTTCTGCGCGGAGATGTGGGAAAGGATGGAAAAACCAGGCTCCATAGTAGACCATCCGTTCCCCACCGCCGATCCGGCTTGTATGGTGGAGGATAGCATCGAGATCGTGGTGCAGATCAATGGGAAGCTGCGCGGCAAATTTTCCGTGCCGCCCGGCGCCTCAAAGGAAGAGCTGGAGAAGCTGGCCCTGGCCAATGAAAAGGTGACTGCGCACATGGGGGACAAGCCGCCGCGTAAGGTGATCGTGGTCCCAGGAAAGCTGGTTAATATCGTGGTGTAGGGCGATGGCTCTGGTTCGGCTAAAACAACTGGAAACATGAAACTATAGTGAATCGCCTTACATCACGGGCACTTCCTTTATTATTAGCCTGCTCAAGTATTCAATTGAATGTTTTTGTACAGCCTTGAATATATTGCGTTTATGTCGAAATGGTGATAGCTTGTACATCTTGATTGCCAGCCATGGCGCTCTGCCAAGGACAGGAATTAAGTTATCAAATGTATGTTTTGCACGGAGGCGTAAATGACAAATATTAAACATCTTCTCTGCCTGGCAGCTATCTGCGCTGCACTATATCCATCTGGCGCCGGAGCGGAAGAGCAAATCAGAATCGCCGGGGACCCATGCACTATCCCTTTGGCTAAGAAGTTGGGAGAGGCTTTTACCAAAAAAACTGGAATGAAAGTCGTATACGAGCAGGGATTATGCCGAAGTGGTGTCTCTAAAGTGATAGATGGCAAGGCGGATATTGGAGTTTCGACATTCAATTTCTCCCAGGGCCAGCTACATGACAATCTCTTGAGAAAGGTTATCGGCAAAGCGCCCATCGTGATGGTGGTGAACAAATCAAACCAGGTGAACAACCTGACCAAAAGCCAGTTGCACGACATACTTATGGGGAAAATCAGGAACTGGAGCCAGCTTGGGGGGAAGGATTTACCCGTAAGAAACGTCATGCTTCCCCCATGCGTGGTGGAGACCATGACCCACCAGACCGATACTTATGGCGGCGGAGCCAACCTGAGCAAAATAGCCCGCCCCGGAAACCCCATGACGAATACAAATATGCTGGTTTCGGAAAATGAAGGCGCCATTGGGATGCAACTTTACGGCTATGATGACGATAGCGTCAAGGTTCTGCGAGTGGACGGTGTTCTCCCGGACGCCGATAGCCTGCCCGGCCTATATGGTTATTACGAGAACTATAATGTTATAACAGCCTTGAACCCATCCACTCCTGTGAAAAAGTTTATAGAATTCACCGAAAGCCAAGAGGGGAGAGTGATAATGGCGGCTATGAAGCATGTTCCTGGAGATAACGTGAAAACCCCCTAGGAGATAGGCGCGCGCACGGGTCTGGCGCTGTTTCATTATTCAGAAATGGCGCTCAACCCGGCGCCTGTTTGAACAATTTCCAGCCGCCAAGCCGGAAGATAGCCGCCAGTCGTGGTCGTCGTCATGGAAGCGGGGCCGGGTCTCGCATATTTAATTTACTTTTCCGCGCCGAATATTGGTACAAAAACGTCTTTTTGTACTAAAATCTAAGATTACGTTGTGTTCTAATTGGGATTGTAAATCAAAAAAATGACCGAGATACCTGAGTATATAGGGCGTTATCACATAAAGGAAATGATCGCCAAGGGCGGCATGGGGAAAATCTTCTCCGGATGGGACGACCTTATAGGTCGTCCGGTGGCCATCAAAGTGGTGGACACATCCGACAAATCCCAACCAGTCGCCGATCCGGAAATCGTTAAAAAACAGTTCGACCAGGAGCTTCGCATTTCCGGTCAGCTCTCAAACCACTCCATGGTCACCATTTACGATGGCGGTAATCAGGGATCGATATACTACCTGGTGATGGAGCTTTTGGATGGCCTCACGCTGGATAAGATAATAGCTACTCCCACGAGCGATTTCGACATGCGGCAAAAGCTGGAGATCCTCACTCAGTTGGGGCATGCCCTGCACTATGCCCACCAGCGCGGCATCGTCCACAGGGATATCAAGCCCTCAAACATCATGGTGCTGCCAAACGGCCAGGTGAAGGTTATGGATTTCGGCGTGGCATACGCCGTGGAAAAATCCGATGTCAACTTAAAGGACACCCAGCTTGAGATCATTGGCGGGACACCGTTTTACATGTCTCCGGAGCAGATCAACAAGGGAAAGCTGGACTCTCGAAGCGACATATTCTCCATAGCTGTTGTGGCCTACGAGCTTCTCACCGGCCAAAGACCTTTCCATGGGAAAAACAGATTCTCACTCTATGAAAAAATCCTGCGTAGCGATCCGGCGGCGATAAAGGAACTAAACCCCGCCATTCCGGATAAGATAGCCGCCTCCATCACTTTGTGCCTTAACAAGGACCCAAGGCTACGCCTGCAAACCTCCCAGTCCTTCGCCGATCAGATAGACGAAACCATACATGAGGGCTTTTTCACTTCCTCCGGTGACATGATCACCCAGGAAACGATGAAGATTCTCCAGCAATATCGCGAGAACTTCGCTTTTTTCTTCGATCTGGACAACTCCCAGCTGTATAAGCTTCTGCAAGTGTGTCAGACCAGGGATTA
>Ga0224511_10000793_pt1 | contig 16800 bp, 14 predicted proteins | sample SF_May12_sed_USG_2_FD_169988 | JGI IMG/M metagenome (GOLD analysis project Ga0224511, IMG submission 169988) | Sediment microbial communities from San Francisco Bay, California, United States - SF_May12_sed_USGS_8_1 | ecosystem: Environmental > Aquatic > Marine > Sediment | place: USA...
ATCTACCGCCGAATTTGCTACAGTTGTGTGGTTGTATCTAGACCATATATAGATCAATTTCCTTTGGTCGATAATATCAGGCAGCCTCTGTTTATGAGGCCAACTTTTCTTAAATTTGCGCAATCTTCTTGCAATGAGAAGACAACTCCACTTCTGAATACAAAGCAAAAAATGGCTGTAGTCTGAAATTTGACTATATCAGAGATAAATTGACTGCGAACTCCGGTGTGCCATGTGTTGTTCATTTCGATGAATAATAGCATGGTCTGGGGGGGGGGTACCATCTTAGATATTCAGAAGCTCTTTATCAAATGTGCTTGTCTTTTTATCGCCATCATGGTAGGTTCAAGAGGCATATACCCTAATCTGCTTCATTTTCACTCTGTCTCAACTAATAGTATAGACGTTACCATTCTCTGGGCTCCTGTCACTGCTGGCTTGATTCGTTTTTACTCTTTTGGAAGTTCTTTTTTTCTTTTTTTTATGAATATTCGGCCATACATCGGTGTACATGCGATATTACGGAAGAGTTGTTAGTAGTAGTTAAGCGATCGGAAATGGGTAGTCTTTGGTATGAATAGTGCCCAGTCTAATAGTTGGGAACTCAATTATGGAGACGCGAGTATCACAGACACGGGAATTAAAACCCAAGGCCTACAGCTGTGACTGATGTATGTCACTGTCTACTACTGTCTATAAAACTACCTACACACAGTTTATTTCTAAATTGTAACCCCCTTTCTATGGGGCACATTATTGACTAAGAGCTCCGTGATTCTACCTGCAAAATACTGTGGCTCTTTCTTGGAACAGCGGTGCGTGATCGATTTTATCTTATACTATTTTTTGGCTAATAAAAGCCTTACTTTGATTTTAATAACTTGTAGAGATTGTTGATGATTTTGTGTTGGTCAATACGGAGAAGGTGACTCATTCTGAGAACAGTACCGCAGCTAATTCGTGCACACTGACCGAGGAATCCTCTGACTTCAGCCCTGATGATCGGTCGCCAACTTTCGATAATCTTCGTGAGCTCTATGAGGTAAGTCCGGTCCAACGACCTCATGACCTCATGACCCCATGCATGCACTAGGCGGTCTCATTTTTTTCTATCCCAATTAAAGGTTCATGAATCTGTCAATAGGTCTGTTCAATTAATTTCGGTCTGTCGCAATCAAAGAAATTCAGTCGCAATCACGCTAACACACGGTCGCAGTCAGAAAACCCAAGAAGTTTTAATGGCATCGGAACTGTCTTCTCTCACCTTTACCCCCTCGGTTAGAGTCGAAGTATCGCTTCCGATTCGTTATTCCAACGCAGTAATCGAATCTCTACCGTAACCTTGACATTGACTAAACTACCACACTAGTGCCTACTGTCAGTCGCGAAATTCTGTTAGCGTGATTTTGATCGCAGCCTTCGGAGATGCTTTGTAAAATCACACTCTTCGGTCGCAATTTTGAGCAGGTAAGCTGAAACTGCAATCGAGAACGGGGTCAGTCGGAAAAAAACTGATAACGCTAATACACCAAATGTATCACTACCACATGAATGAAAAACGATCGGTTATGTAGCAGAAATATTTTGAATGATGCAAAAGGTTCATACACACGGAAGCCAGTGGAAATGCGTCAAACCCGTCTTTCTTTTAAATCCTGACCAGTATCAGGGGTGTGCAGAAATTGGCTTAACAAGTCTTTGATTCTTTGTTTCCCAGGGGGTATCCTAAGGAGACTTTCTGTTTGCCCCCACGTGCTCCATAGAGAAGGTAACTGTATGTGAGGGCCTGCTTTATTTAACCTCACGAGCTGAAACCGGCGAGGGTGTTGCGAAAGAAAATGTGTTTGCCTGAACTGGAAATCGAACCAGGGACTCCCGGTCCAAGGCCCAGTGAGACATCTACTAAGCTATCGCTTCACCCATGCCCACAGCTTATTTATTTAGGAATACTGTTTTATCTGTTGTAGAGTTTGGGATTTCACCCCTTCCACCAGCTAGCCCATCATGTGATAATCGGTAATCAGATAATAGTACAGACAGATTCTCCTAATATGACCAGGTCTATTATCGACTGCCTACAGGTAAAAAGCCACTGATAACAATCTAACCATACGTGCTACTTATTCCTGCCACGTCTCATAATTAAGCAGTGGTACTCGGTGAAATTTTTGAGAAAGATGCATTCATGCGTACATCCATTTGATCTTAAAGATAGTATGATAGATCACAAACCAATTCACACCAACCACTGCGTGTTTTATAACAGTAAAATTTAAGATGGCTCCAAAGAGGGTGGCTTCTTCCCACCCTCTTTGGTTGCTCCCATAGCCAATGACCTTTGTGGGAAAGTGGCTGTTAGAGAGTCAACTTGTGTCGACTATAAAAGGGGAGCTACCTGGATAGACACACAAGACAGTGCTAAGTGGAGGAGGATTGTGTCTGCTCCAGCAACCCCGTGAAGTTCAGTGGCAGAAACCGACGAACATGCAGACTGAGCACCAGCCATGCGGGATTCGCTTGTAGAACATGCAGACTGAGCACCAGCCATACGGGATTCGCTTGTAGAACATGTAGACTGAGCACCAGCCATACGGAATTCGCTTGTAGAACATGTAGACTGAGCACCAGCCATACAGGATTCGCTTGTAGAGCATGCAGACTGATAACCAGGCAATCAGGATTCGCTTGTAAAACATGTAGACTGAGCACCAGCCATACAGGATTCGCTTGTAAAACATGTAGACTGAGCACCAGCCATACGGGATTCGCTTGTAGAACATGTAGACTGAGCACCAGCCATACAGGATTCGCTTGTAGAGCATGCAGACTGAGCACCAGCCATACAGGATTCGCTTGTAGAACATGTAGACTGAGCACCAGCCATACGGAATTCGCTTGTAGAAGATCTTGTTCCCACATGAGTTTTCTATAGACCAGCTTTGTTACTATGTCTTTACCTCCTTCTAGATACTTCTTCCTAAAGGCTGTTGTAAAACCATTTACAACAGTGACAAGTATGAGGAGTCATGGAAGTGTAACTTCTTGGGCCTGTCCAAGTTTTGCGAATTACCAGGTAATGTGGTGAATTCGGAACATTATGTACTCATCAATGTGGAGTCTCCAGTTCCATGTAATCGAGTTCTGGAACTGACTACAAACAAACTGCAAGGTTACCGAATAGAACTGCATACCGGTCAGCCACCACTAGACAAATCACAAGGTTTGTTTGAGCTTGTCTACTTAACTGGGTTTTAAATTTGTGCATCCCTTTCGAAGAGTTCTGATGCGCCTAATGTCACGGTCTGGTCAAACTTAGTCTAACATTAGGTGCATGCACGTGCTCAGGTTTTTAGCAGTTTAGCAGATTTCGCGACCGAAATGGATTTCGGTCGCGAAATCTGCTGAACTGCCCAAGAGCGGGACTGAAAAGCGCGACCCAAAAGAGCGTCTTTCACTTTCGGTCGCGATCTGTGACCGAAAGCACGCGAACAGAATTCCGCTACCGAAAGAAGGTGTTAGCCTAGTAGTTTAGGCAATTGTCAAGGTTACCGCAAAGAGGCTTGATCACTACGTTGAGATAACGAGTCGCGGACGATCGTTCGGCTCTAACCGATGAGTTAAAGTTGGGAGAGGATAACTCTGATCCGATCATCCTGAACCCAACTGCGTTTCCTCACCGCGTCCGAAATTATTCCAAGATTTCGGTAGCGAGCACGCGAATGCATCTAATGGCTTGGCCATTCTATTTAATGGACCTGTTAAACCTGGGGCTTGTTGGAGCAATAGGCGCTAGGAATTATGCCAACAGCTCATGCTAACGGCGGGTACACAGCATGACTAGGACCTGAACTCGGGACCTTTAGATCTTGATCCAAGCGCTCTAGTTACTGCGCTGTCTGCTATCCCTTAGCAGTTGGGTATTTATCCATGCCCAGGTAATGGAAAAATCACTAATGTGATGTATTAGGCTGGGTTGTCTTGCGGAAATGCTCATAAATATTCAGTTTTCTTCAACTATAAGCAATGAGTTTCTACTTCAACAGTAATATGTTCGTTTTTCGCCATCAGTAATTCATGTGTCAAAAGCAATGGCCTGTTGGCAGGGAATAAAGCGCGTTGGCGGGAATGTTGACTCTTTTGTAAAACCATTCGGCTCTATAGGCATTCCAGATGTTACTTACTACACTACATCTTTTTATCCTATCCTATCCTATTCGAGTGAACAAGCCCATAAATCACTTAAAGGATATCCATTGTCATTGCTTCATGTCACGAAACGATGATATAAGGAATGATACGATAGCTCGTACCAACGCCGGATCTTACCTGGATTTAGACATAAACCGGGTGAATAGGGTTTTAATCCCATCACGTTACCGCAGGAATCTATTTAATCCTAAGCAAATTAATGGTCGTAAGTAATCGTTCAAACAAAAGCGTCCCTGATATATCTACAAGCGTAATCTGACACACCCTAGAATTGATATCTTTCGCTGAGCTGCCAGCTTTGTTTGCAATTTTTCTGCTTGCTATAAAGTGGTTTGATAAATTTTAATATGGCATGCTAGACAGGTGGTTGATGCAGCGAAGTATTTCAAAACTTACAATGACAGTATAATGAAGATTCCTAGTGGGACTTGTGAAACTGGTTACCTAGTATACGCTGGCCGAAGGTGTTGGTCCGGCCCCTCCGTCTCCATGAACATAGATGTGCTAAAATTTCCCAGTAGTTGAATATGTTCACTGTATAACATGACCTGACAACACCATTTGATGCCTTTGACAATCGTTGATGCTAGCTATCGTGTGTTTTTCATCAATTAAGGCACCACTTTCTATTTGCTACTTGCTGTGTCTTCACAGTATGGGGGTGAATAACCCTGTGTTACTCTGGATTTTGATCTAGACTGTCTATTGGACTCTCTTTTGGCACCTACTATCAAATCGCTGATTTCCCTGATACTGGCCTATGGTCTTACTCAAGTTATCAATAAAACATAATTTTTTTAAATTGAATCAAACTGTATTTTAATTTCGATGTTTTAGCACCAAAGATTCTTGAAAAAATGGAGCGTGCCATCGCTAACCTCAACCTAAGTTGGAGTGTCGTCGCACAGTGTTTGATCTGTATCAAGGAAGAGTGGATGAAGTAAGTAGTACCTGATGATGGTACATGGCATTCCTTGATATCAAGTGGGCCTTCAGTCAGATTCCCCACCAACCGAATGGCAGCACTTGATTCAATAATGTAAGATTGACACAGCTCAAGTCTGGCATTCTACATGTCTAAAGCACCCCTCCCTAGCGCCTAGGAGAATGTTCTGGGGGAACTTGGTATTGAATGTTTACCAATAGAATGGAGTAGTTTGTTTTGGAAATTCCACTAATAGGTCGCTATGCTTCTCTTGTTGTAATGGTCTAATGGTGATCGGCATTCTGTCTTTTCTTAAATATGCTGAAGAACAGTTCCACATATGAATGTTTTTTCTCATTTTTGCAGCAAAGTTAAAGTTCTATTTACCTTCACTAAAGCCGGAGGCAGCAGATCCGAAGATGACACCAAGAAATTGCTGCAGGTATGTCTTGCATTCAATATAGCTTTCTGTGCTTAAACAGAACATCAGGAGGCCCTCCCATAGAGACTATATCTATGGGAGGCCCTCCCATAGAGTACTATATCTATGGGCCAAACCATGGACCATACTGCCAACAAGCCATGTGTCTATAGCGATGCCATCCATGTAAACCAGATGATTTTATTTTATCTTAGTTGACAATGAGAGTAGTGCAACTAATAATCCCATATGTATGTCCTTTTTAACATAGTAGTTACCTGTGACAATGTAACACAGGTGTCCTCAGTAACCGTACCGTGTAATTTATATATTGTAGCACCTGCTACTATATGCCATTGCGTTCTTTCGCAGGCAGTAAACACACCAACGGCCTCTTCAGTCGATATAAATAGTATTCAACTTTATTTCCAAAAAACGAGCTCTTTATTCTAGGATGCACCAGAACTAACCCCTGTATGTGCCTGTATTATGTCAGGTTTGGTAAATTGACTTGATCAAATTCAGTAAAGCCGATGATCAAGGAACTTGAGGTGCCGCCAGACTAAAGAGTTCACCAAAAACATCTATAATTACGTTACAGGTATTTGGTGCAACAGAAGAAGACAAACGCGCCTTGAAGTTTTGGATGACAGGATTAAGTCATCAATACAAGAACCATATGCGTCACACATGCACTACGAAGCTTATGTAAAAAAAGGAGGTTCATTATTTTGTATTACTCTCCTTCATCCCCAGTTTTGCTATGGGGCTTATTGTCCTGCTTTTAAATCTTGATGGAACATACTAACACAGTATAGAGATAAATGAACGATGTTTATATTAAGGTTACGCTGAATTGTTTTTATCTGCTGTCAGGTATTATTTTGTACAGACTTTTCTTATTTATTGTACAATCCAATTTGAGTAATACATGTAAAACATACCCTTTGGCCGCTGTCTTTCTTTTTTTCTTTCAGCCATCATTTATCCATGGTTGGCCTTAGGCCTTCCTCCTTGCTGTCCACAGGTTGTGTGGTGCCATTGAGGGGAGATTGAGCCATTTTCTGCCACGCTGACTCACGGCGGGTTGGCAGAGTGTGATCAGCCAAAGAAAAACTTGTGAAATACTCCGCCGTGGCCAATAATTGAACCCGGGTCACAAGGGGGACAGACAGTGAAATTTATTCATTTTCCCACTGAGCTATTATGACTGGCCACTGTCAGCTTATGATTTTAGACAGAGTTGAAGTCTGGTTTTCTAGCTGGTTCATGCAGTTGAATTTGGAGAAATTCCTGACAAATGGGTATTGCATCCAAGAAGTACAGGAGAATCGACAAGCTCTCACTTGGAGGTGGAGCAATGACACTGACCCGCTTTTTGTGCTCCGTGCGAAGCTTAACTGATGAAAGGACAAGTATCTGACCGGGTAGCTTCACTATAACGGTGAAGACATCAAAAGCGTATGACAAAATAATGGTGTAAGCACCACCCCGTAATATATAGAGCTGTGCAGCCTGTAGTAATCATGCCCGAACCGTTCACACGTAGGCTGACTAGCCAGGTGATCCGCTTTTTTGGCACGCAGTGAGTGATTGGCTAGGCAGTAGACCACTTCTCTTGCCCGGCCCTCTTCGGCACGCCCAAGAACCAGCTCACCTGGCTCGACCAACAGGCTCTATTAACACTAAACTCTTTACTTCTCAATGAGCAGTGGTCATGGATAGATGAATTAATAGTACTGTACTGGTTCTCGAGAAAAGTCTGTTAGTTCAAGGATTTTGCACCGGGCAATATGGTTCAATCTTTTTGAACCTGTCCGCTATGCATGTATGAGTTCAGCATTTAATCAGACAAAGCGTTTATAAAAGAGTAAGTTAAAATGAACACTGTAGCGGAAGTCATTTCCTTTGTAGCCTTCACCCTAACTGGATTTTCAAGTTGCTCAAAATAATGCCTCACACTCATGTAAATTGTCCTAAATGTCGACCGCATTATGCTCTGCGAACCTAGTTCAACCTATTGAATGACATGATCTCTAAACTGGGATATTTGTATTTTGTAAAGTGACCATTAGTTCACAACCTGTTGGGTTTATTTCCCTTTAGTGATGTAGCATATGGTACTGATGGCAGTTTTGAAACACTTTCATTTTAATGGCCACAATAAGTATTATGACTCAGTCCAGATCTGCATCTTGCAACTATATCTTTATATTACCCGCGAATCATTTGTCCCAATGTATAATAAATAGCAACACACTTTATTCTGGCAACATTCATAGGAAAATTGAATAGCCTTTACACCATCATACACATGAAAGGGTAACTCCATCAATTAGTCATTACTGTGTACCAATATTACTTGGTGACAATGAATCATTATCATTAATTCTGTATAGCCTGCTCAATAATGACCCATGATCTCGATCATGGTATACGCAAAAGGTGACCTGGACCATTCATGTCTATTCAAAGCAGTGAGTTAAGTGAACACACTCTCTTATGTTTACATCAATGCGTTTCTATTGTTTGGGATCAATGATTTTCTGTAGTAGCTTAGGATATATCCCAGTGCTAACTTGCCTAGTCGGACTTATGGGCTGACATGCAGTCGGATAATGCAGTAGAATAGAGCCTTCACCATGGACTGGTAAGCGGGTGAACTGGCATACTGTTACTGTAATAGTTACAGGGGCACCTGTGATATCTCAGATCATTATAATTACAGTGGCTACCTATGGTTCGATTGTATCCTCGGGTGTCATTCGCCACGTAGATCAGCCGGCGCATGACATCCTCTCTTTGTCAAGCCTAGTTACATCACAGGCGGAGCATTGTTGGCACTGGGTGTCTCGTCAAACCATACGCTATTGGCAGTTATCATCAGCAGGCGCTGCTAGCCCGGCATTGGTATTAGTAGCACATGTGCGCTGGATTGCTTTGCTTCATACTACATATTACACTATTATTATTGTTGCCATACTCCACAGGTATTTAGCTATCCGCTAACAGGAGTCCTAGCCCGACACCTCTTCTGGGCTAGTAGGAGAACAATTTATTTGCGGAAGCCATACTACAGTGGGAGCCAAGCATGACCAGGCATTAAATCCAAGAGCAATTAACCTAGTACCAAGCTCTCTAACCACTGTATTATCCTCCGGTCTTACTCGGGGAGCATCAGCTCCTATAGTGCGAGCAGTTAAAATAATATCAATCTTATTGCCTCTAAAGTATTGTTATATATGCAAAAAAATCGCGCCAAAACTAGGAATATCCCTCTAAAGCTGCGTTATGTTTTTTAAGAAGAATATTATTTATGTGACTACAGCGTCAAATGATTTAGTTGCATGGCAGGTTTCTATTGGGAGTATGAGCTCCCCACATTCCTCCTAGCATCTAAAAGGAGAGATGAGCATCCCCAGGCTGTGTCAAGACCTCTGACCAGACATGCGGAATATAAAGCGATACAGCTTCTTCTGCTCCCTTCACCGATCGCCAAATAAGTCATAGATAAAAAACAGTACGCCAAAACCAGTCTTGCGGTTGAACTCGTCTTTAAGCTTATAATAATGTATATGTTTTACTCTGCCGCGTCAATTTCTACAAATGTAACCATAAATTATTATGTCCGCTTATGATTGTCATGGATACCATTCGGGGCCGTTCATGCATGACCTCCATGTGAATCAACACGGACAGTGGTTTTGGGTCTCTGGCAGAGTGCAGTCGTGTCTGCATAGCTTAGCTCTCTGCCTCGTTATATTCAACTATCAGCTCATGACAGGCGCTCAAAGGTAAAGCTTTGTTTTATATCGGTGCTAGGCTATTTCAGCCTCTCACACAGTTTCCTGACTGGTATAGCAACAGCCGTGAACTGGTTTGTGTGTAAAATGAACAAAACAACTTGTTCCGTGGCAACCCTGTCTTTTTGCATAATATGTATCAGCTTCTGTTATACATGATAGCTGTAAGTATATGCGCCTAGGTCTTGTTATATATTTGACACGTACATTTAATACAAACCGTGTGCACGTCTCTGTGGCACTCGGGAGAACTATATTTTCACCCTAATTCACTCAAAAGAGGCTGTAGTGGGTGAACGCTGATCACCCAGCAACCTCTTGACCAACTATACTTCGGGATTCAATTCTCCGCACACCCCCATCCCCAGATTGAGCACCGATTATGGCACATTCTTTAGAATGGTTTATGAAGATTTACTTTTTTGCTGTTTCCCATTATTGGTTGGAATGTAAGCAGCCTCCATTCAGACAACCAGTTAGTTAGTGAGAGCAATTACGTAAACGCCGAGTTTTCTCGACGAGAAACAAAACTCGCCGAGAAAACTCGACGTCTAATCTGAACAGTAGTAGTCATGCTGTCTTAGCTGTTGTGGGAAAATAGGTAATGAGGTTGATTTGCATCTCGGGCATCATAAATGAGTGTAATGACACAAGTTAGAATTAATTCTAGGTACTTTGGTTTTCCTATTCACACATCATTATATATTTAATGCTGATATCATTACACAATAAATAATGCATAACATATTTACTGACACTGCATTGAGATCCATTATTTTATTGCATTGTACAATTTGTATAAATTCAAACTGCAATTCGCAACATTCCTTCATCTAAAATGAAAGGTGGATACATGGGGTCAATTAAAAAGAAACAAAGCTCTCATCAAATCAAGTCGGTGTTGATATATTTATTTATTTATTTAAATAGTGGCGCTAGTTCAAGTTGCCAGATGAACAAAGCCATCTCACGCCAAGCATAGAAACCTGTTTGGATTGAAATGCCAGTTTGACTGTATTTAGGCTTTGACTGTACAGCGCATTAGATCAGATAGCCTATTGCTGCACTGATTTTGGCTTATCAGTGTTGCCGAAGCCAGTCTTGGCTGTACGAGTAGAATGTAGTCAACCAGCTAATCAAATCATGTAAGGTAAGCCTAAAGAATTTGCTTTTGACCTACGCTTATGAAGTAGTAATGACTTGCGCGCACATGTACTTACTCTTTAGGGCCTGCTGCGGCCTGGTAGAGTTTGACTGTCAAGCTGATGGCTACAGGGTTATTGTTCGATGAATCATTCTCTCTGTTTTGTTGCAGGGGCCCAATACACCAACCATAACAAATTAACATGGGTATGAAGTTGAGATGGCGCGTCGCTATGGTTGCTGCCATGGGATGCGCTGCTCTGATCTTCGTTATTATGACTTCGGTGCTCAGTTCGTCAAATGAACTCGCGGCGGCTCGATCCGATCTGCTGTATCGGCAAGGCAAATCACATCTGATGATGCCGCGAGTTCTGGTGGACAAAAGCTCGTGGTTATCGAACCATTCTGAGAGCCCCGAATATGTCTTTGAGTCTCCTCCAAAAGGCATGGTAGGTAGAGCCTTGCATGATATACTCCGCTCAGGTGTCTGGTTAGACCAATTTACTATAAGAAGCATCGATTTCAGTAACGTATTCTAGCGCTTGATTGATTCCAAGTATGTACTGTACCGAATAGGTTATGATTTTCTGACTGGAGCATTTAATTAGTCTGCACTTCGAGATGGATCTGACCTTGGTATAACAAACGCTTTTGACTTCTACTGATGCGATAATTTGCATGGACTGTGTGTGGGCCATTCGTTATCATGTATACCCAAATTACCATACTGTGGAGCTTGCAATGATTGGTAGGAATGGGCTGAGAAAGTTAAGCAGTCATAGCAGTTGGGAAGTCAAATCAGTTAGGAAGTTGCCTTGTTAGTTGAGTGTGAGCTGTAGTACTAGTATTGTATTTCAGCCAACGCGTAACCCGAATCCCTCTTGAAATATATTAGAATGAGAAACTAGTGAGTTAGTTTGTTTGACTGGGCGTCTCTCAAAAATCAAACAACAGCTCATCATTCTACCTTTTAATAGATGTCCGTTGTTGGTAACGCGGCGGATTTAGACCTGATTCGGATTGCTGATGGGACAAACCTCTTTGACAATAACGTCAAAGCAAAATCATCTCTGTGATAGTCTAATGAATACCTATGAGATGGTCTCCCGCAATCCCAATCATAATTACGGGTCCTTCAACTTAGAGACTCGATTTGTAACCCCGTGAGACTTGCCGTATTGGCTTGTGGCAGGATCCAAATCACTCTGATTAACGGTAGAAGACAGACTTCCTATCCAATTTGTTCTCTATTGACTTTGTGAAATTAAGTGCTTGTTTGTTTTCAGGTTAATAACGTTCCTGATGAAGTGAGGAGGAAATTCTTATTTCGAAGTAAACCATCGGTAGCCAACGATTTTTCGTTGGACTATGTGAATAAGGTCTATATGAGTAGCAGACGAGATCCAATGCTTTTCACTCCCAAAATTTACAAGATGAATGAAGAGCAGCTGATCTATCACATAAATGCATATAGACACAAAGCTCGAAGGAAGGGCAAGAAAATGGATATCTTTGATGAAAGCGCAATTCGGTAAGAAAGCATTAGTTCAAAAGTTTCAAACTTGTTAGACATTGCAATCCGCAGCCGTGCCAATTTTTAAACTCTCACTCCCTTGTGATGCAGTGACATTTGGCCTGTGTCTAGGGCAGCTTTTGATTGGATTACCACAGAATACGCACTGCTTGTGGTTTTTACTAGTACTTGAATAATAATAATATAGTCAACAGACAGCTCAGACAGCTGAACAAGGGCTCTGTGACATGGAGGAATGTGACTTTCTTTCCACCACTGGGCGATCCAAGAGTCAATATGGGGGGAGGCATAAAGCTATAGCGACATAGAGGAAAAGTTTATGATAGGGAGGTAGTACACAAGACTAAACAGCTGGGTCAAAAGTAGTACGAAGTTCGTGTTGTTTGACAACACATCTAACAGAGTTTTTGGCAGCCTACATTAGTCACTGGAAATGGTGCTTTTATAGTCACGCTGCCTCTGAAAATGTGACTATAACAGCCTCGTCTGATCTGCCTCGGACCCTCCCTCGGACTCCGAGACTCCGTTTGCCTCAAAGACACAAAATGGGTCTGATCTGTCTCAGACGTCCGACTCGTCAACCTACCAAATTGCTTGCTCAGAAGTTACCTACCAACGTTCGCGCGTTTCCGATTTCGTACTGGGATCATTGAAAGCTTGAATTTATTCAATTTCGCTTCAATATTTTATCAAATCACAACACAAAGTTAAGCTGAGAATAGAGGCAACTTGCAGTGAAATAATTTAAGAGGTGATCAACTGATCGAAAATAGTTACAGCTTCTGGAAACACAGCTTCGGCACCATTCATTGGCTCACAAATGATCTGGGTTCGAGCCTCCAAGGGATCTGTTTGGACTATAAAAGCACCTCGGATGCTCGGATCCAGAGGGTGTGCAGTCTGAGGGGGACTGGATGCAGTGTGACTGCATAGACGCCTTTGGAAACTTACGAGTACACCAGAGTTAAGCTTGTATGCTTGTCTCAACACTTGTTCTGCTGCTAATACTAAACTTTAGACAATATTTCCAATGTCCATTCCGTCCATCCGAGATGCCAGTGGGATTTTGGCTTGAAAATGGGTTTTTTTCAGATGATCAATTACTTTACAGCATTCCCTGCCGATCTTCGCCAAATCGCAATTTCTGTCATATTGAGTGAGTAAAGACCAGAGTGTAGAATTCCAGTGTACATGCGGTTTATTGCTATAGCATGGGGATATATTGGTTAGATGTCCCAATGTGTTCCATCCTCACAGTTGTGCAACTAATTGTATCAAACAGCGTGTTTCAAATTTAAAATGTGTTTCTCAGCATGGCCCGTGGCGTGTATGTCCAAATTTATTGAACAATCGCAATTTTTTCACTTTACAGTGAAATTTCCAACCAAGAAAATACTACTACATCAAATAAGAATAGCACTGCAATACCGTTCAGGTAGAGATGTGGCTATTCCTTGTGTCTAACCCTTTCACTTTCCATCAAATGAGCGTAGTGTGGCGGTGTGACACCCGCATTAATTCTATAGCTTCATAATTTCTCATCTATCTCACCATCCACTCAGCAATGTCTCGCGATCAATTCGCTTTAACGTCAAGCTTCTTCCATATTTCAGAAATCTGTTCAGCCATAAACAAAGGTAGCTTCGCTATTAATAACACTAGAACAGATATAGATGATAGACCCTGTTGCTGTTTTTTTACCAATTTTCCCCGTTTCCCTTCACCACCCTCCGTTTTTATCAACTTAAGCCCCCAGCAAGAAAGATTTTGCTTCCATTTATACTCTATATTATTAATCCCTGTGGGGGTCATGGAGTTTGCTCTCTCGTTAACTGGGAGACTTTGTTGGTGCTCAGAACCAAATTACGGTCGGATGTCCTTCTTGCCGCCACCATTGACTTTTCTGGGATTCGAACACAGGACTCACCATGCGTAAATCGTGTATTTTAATGATTAGTCATGAGCGCGCCTTGAAGATTTGTAGTACATCTATCTTAGAATATTTGGTGACATAAAGGAGCGAGGTACATTCCTCTATATGAAAAATTCTCGCACCCACTGCTGTGGTTTATACTTTATAGGCTAGACTATGTAGATGAGCTGTAGCTGTGACTTTTATGTTTCAGTGAGCGAGGCAATACATTGAAACACTGGGAACAATGGTATCTCAACATATCACAATATGAAGTATATAGACATGATGACCCAATCACTGATCAGATACTCACTGATCTTGCAAATGCACCAGTAGTATTCTCTAGTAAGTAGTCTGACATTTCGACAGGTGTTTACCAATCCAGAATGATTTTGATGACCTTTAGGCTATTCCAATCCATCTTCACATCCCTACACATGCATTATGATGCTTTTGAGATGACCGAACGACTCATTAGATTTCAGGATTCTCTGTTCAAGATCGTACTACTGATAACATCACCCCTCATCAACTCAGTGACAACTACAGAAGTTAACTTAACTATCGCCATTATTCACTGTCAGTTCTGTAGTATCTCATCTATCAGACTATAGTGACAGAAGTAGCCACATCACCTAATCGCCAACTGATTAGTACAGATGGAATATCCTAGTACAGGACTAAGCATACCGGATCTGGTTGGTAGGAGCAAGGAAATAGGTGGTAGAAACGGTCAATAATTCTATTGTTATGATTGTAGAACAACTCAGTGGTGGTACCCAGCTCAAGATGAGACTCAGCTTCATCAATGAATTAGAAGGTTTATGGAAACCAATGAGGTACTATAGGATAAAGGCTGTTCACCTCATCCTTTTATTTTTATTATAGTCATTGAACATAGCAGTCAATGATTTTCACCCAAGTAAGGGGTCACTAGCCTGAAATCCGTAAGTCATAAGTCTAGCCATCAATGTTTATCTTAATCTGATTTGATGTCCAGTCATTACATATATATCTATATACTGGTCTACCTGCATCCGTACAGCTGAACAAAGTTATCTATTGTATGTCTCTTCATGGGAGCGCTGAGAATCTTTGCACGCAGTAGAATTACCAAACCCGAGAAGTGACGTTACCTGAATGAATGATAAACCGAAATCATAGACACGCGATATGCATATGTGCCTATGTCTATGGGGGAAATATACTTCTCATTCGGGCCAGTTTAATTGTCATCCAGGTATTTGTCACGTGCACAGCCCCTCTCCGCAGCAGGCAGTCAGGTCATCTTTTCTTTCCATGTTTTCAGATATACAAGAGACACAGAGACGCTGCAAAATCATTATTATTTCAGTGATTTTGAGAGGCATCATGCAGAAATCGCTGCATTCCATTTAGATAGGTAAGGCAAACAGTGAGTCAGAACTGTATACTTCCCCTCTAGGGTGGGAAAGTTCTATGCATACTAACCACTAGCCATAACAAGGAGACACCAGAATTTCTTATATGATTCGCTGATTGAAAAAAGAATTTTCAATTTTCATACTTTCAAGCATCAATGTGCCACACCTACTGAAATAGACATTTAATTATTTAATTGCAAAGACGGACTGAACGAGAAGAATTCCTCCTCTGTGAGTAAAGATTGCGATCAGGCAAGCAAATAGTTATTACTCTAATTTTTCCTTTGCAGTAATTTTGTTGGCTGAACACCATGACTGACCTACTCTTTGTCAGATGCACAATGCACTATAATTGGTACACCTCCTTCTATGTTAATGACTGGTCGGTGGGCTATGCCCTAGGATAAGAGATTTGGGAATAGTTGGTTTCGACAGTAATTGTTGTGTATATGCAGTCTAGGTGCCAGAGCTTGCATAAACTTCACCCGCAGTACGGAATTGTAAAATGTTTCAACAATTCAATTTTTGTCGTGCCCGAAGAATAAATTAAGTATCTAGGACGAAAAAGTACATCCAAACATATCTAATTATACAATAATCAGTTATAATCTTGTTACTTTTCATTTCAGGGTCTTCGGTTTTCGAAGAAGTCCACCAGTGTCCGGTCGAATTCTCAACATTACTACGGACATTGAGCAATATGCATCATCGCGCTTCCTAAAAACTATGTTCTATTCTCCGATTGGAAACAAGTGCTTTTACGGCAAATGCTCGTATTACTGTGATTCCAATCACGCTATATGCGGCCATCCTGATTGGCTAGAGGGATCTGTCGCAGCTTTCTTACCTCCAGATGATATAGCTCCTAGAGAACACAGACGAAACCCTTGGAGACGATCCTATAGGTACACATACATTTATTGTCTCTCTGTAGCGGGGGAGTTTTTAACCAGTAGCACTTTCATTGCATGCACCCCTAACACCACTTCGCCTGCACCACCCATGACTCAGCTCTCGGCAGGCCTAAAATCGTTACACTGCTCTGAAGGATTACAATCTTTGTGTAGACAGAGTTGTGTGTTTCAGTGTTGGTTCTTTGAATATTTTACAGTCGATAATTTGAAAGTTTATCTTAGATCATAGTTTCAAATGGTCTATTCTTATGACATAAACTTCTCTTCTGCCAGGTCTGATTGTATTGGTCCTTGTGACAGGTGAGCAGCAGTAGGAAAGGCCTGCGAGATTGGGGTTTTGGGAATTTTCCGGATCTATTCTTGACAGCACTGTTCCTTGGTACCTTTGGGGTTATCCCACAGTCTAACCTCCAACCATAGAATTATCCAACCCTAGGATAACTCTATGTCCCCCCAACACATATACTATGAACTCCAGATTGTATCACCTGAAATTGGCAAGCGCCACATATTCGTCACGTACCTCGTTGAAA
>Ga0224511_10000794_pt1 | contig 16798 bp, 9 predicted proteins | sample SF_May12_sed_USG_2_FD_169988 | JGI IMG/M metagenome (GOLD analysis project Ga0224511, IMG submission 169988) | Sediment microbial communities from San Francisco Bay, California, United States - SF_May12_sed_USGS_8_1 | ecosystem: Environmental > Aquatic > Marine > Sediment | place: USA...
TATAATCACTTGGCACTTCTCACATTATGGCACTGACCTGTTGAAGGGAATATTTGTCAATTGAATAGAAGACACAAAAATAAATCAACAAAGATGCACATTTGTATTTCGTCCGTTGACGACAGTTATAAATACTAATTAATGTTAAAACATATTTGTGGTCAAATGTAATCCATTCGTTTATTGTAGTGTTATTCTCAATTCAAAACAACATAGACGTCCGAGACACACCTCATATTATATGTCAGAAAAAACGCCCTTTAACTCATATGAATGTTTTATTACATGACTAAGTTATTGAAAAGTTATTTACGATGATATTTGATGACTAAAATGATAATCTTCAAAAAAGTTATTGAAAGGTTATTGCACACTCCTTGTATAGATGTTAAATAATTACATAAAGTTCAGATTAATACATTCGTTCATATAAGATTACACTCTTTCTGCTGGAATCCTCCCACTTGATTGTTTAGAAAATAAAATAACAGAAACCTCCTCGTGTTCGCATTTAAAGATTGAATAATGAAAATGTTAACATTCAATTGATTTGCAAGAAATAAATGTCATGGCATTTTATAGACAATATACCTGGTTTATATACTATATTCCTTGCTATTAGCTTTGTTGTACTTTATTTCAAGCATCATTTTAAGTAGGAAATGTCTAAATAAATTGCATAACCAACGAGTTAGTTTTAGAAGCTGTATTGTATTACCATATCGTTTGCATGAATGCAGGTTTCATAACACTAATACACACCTACATACATGTATACTCCTTTTAAAAATTAAAATATTGCCATATACACTTGTTTTGTTGTTTTGTATTTGTTTTATTTTTAACTAATAAAGCACACTATAAAAATTATTTCCTTCTGACTTTAATTAATATTCGATAGTTCGATGTTGTTGCCTCAAATAACTGGTCCCTGTCTTACTCAAGTAGTAAGCGTATCTTGTGATCACACTATTTAACAAATTATTATGACATTTGTACTATCTGCCGTTATTACCAACTGCACCATTGGAACAAGCCTTATGTTTGTTGCGCAGTCGAAAGGTAAAGCGGTTGTCTACAATATATCTGGTATATATATATGATGTCGTTCGTGTACTTCTTCTGGTAATCGTCATACCATAGACAAAACAACAACACATGTACTTCAATCATTTTAGATTTCGTTGCTAAACAAATCGTTAAATGAAGATCCAATAAAAACGCTTTTTATAACATTGTTGTTTTCAAGATGGCGTTTAGAACTTTGTGACAACAATCAAGTATTAACTTAAGTGTGTACTCTGGTATTACTGACAAATATTGCATAGTTATTGCGCTTTTTTCAATTTGAGAACAATGTCCGAATACATACTGAATCATTTCAACAAACCTTGATCTTCCGTAAGATACGTGCAAGTGTGTGACATATTGTCCTTAATTGAAGGTGGCAGGTGACAAAAAAGAGAGCAACAAAGAAAGTTCTCAAAATAATCAACCCTTCAAGACATATGCGTAGATAAAATACGACTTTTTGTGGATTTTTTTTAATTTTGTCAGACTTCAACTTTCAAGACCATGGCCAGGATTTGGATCGTTATTATTTTGGAGCTAACAATCTAAATAGCGTTTTGTCTGTATATAAATGTGTACATTAACGTTTTGTTCTTTTCAAATATTTTCTATTCTTGTCATCGCGACCTATATTGGAAGTATTTACTTGCGTAAGTAAGTATCCATTTTAACAAACTATATAATGAGGACGTAGATCTAAATGTCTGTTTTAAATGGTTCCCAAGATAGTATAATAAGAAGGTTGCGATAAGGATTGTAACTTCAAAGCGTAAAACTACTAATAGGGAAACATCGTCATCATGTATGTGTATCGCCCTCAGGTAAGACCTGATTAGAGACGTGTGTGTTTTTCGTCACTCAGATATGCTAAGGCACGAGGATCCTCTGATCTAATGAAAAGTATCATTTTATTTTTATTGAAAATGTTTTCTCTTTGATAATTAAGAGTGATTGAACTGTGAAGGTGAACCCCCATCCCCTTGCATACTTATTTATTTAAAGCCTTCCTACAGCCTACGGTTGTGTACAGTATGAGAACAACATGTTTAAAAGTAAAAGTTTCATACAACATTGCTTAACACGTGTCAAATGAAACTATATATTATATTTTGTACTAGTAGATTGCACTGGTTCTTCATATTGCTTTAAAATAGAACTGACCAGTAGGTCGCTTACAAAGTAAAACAGCTAGACTAAGTATTGTTTAACACGGAAACGTTAGTTAGGTGACACAACCTAATCAGTGCTAAAATCAATAATAAAAAGCTGATGAAAGGGAAAGTCCTCAGGAAGCATAGCCTGCACGAGAAAACAGCAGCCTCGGTTTAATTGAAGCCGTTCATCAGTAGTACTGAATGATGCCACACCACTGACGCCCCCTAGCGCTTGAGCGGAACTCCATTTTCAAATGTAAACAACATACATGTACACTCCATGATCCCTAAGGACCAGATATAGGCTAAAATATGGCAACTTGTATGGCATTTGAGAAACAATTAAATTGAAACTACAGAGCGAGTTCATTGCAGTGTATTCGCATAACACACCTGCACAGTATAAATTATTTTATCCTCAAGTGTATTGATAGTTTTCATTATTGTTTATGTAGGTGCAATGTTACAAGGGTTGATTCAAAATGCAAAATGTTTATGTATTGTAAAGGCAGGCATGCGAGCTCTATCATATCGTATCTTTTCTAGCAACTTTTGAATTTTACTTCCTGCGTACCCTTGTGACCTCAACAACAGTGCTTACCTCAAAATTTAAAGCAGCTGTGCTCCAGATGCTCAACAAATAAAAATGAAAAAAATAATGGTAAATACTGGTCAAGTTATGTTCTAATTCAAGTGAGAAAGTAGACAAAATCGTTGGTAAAACATCGTTTTTCTTTGCATAAACTACTGCGTTACTAACGCAGTAGCCGTTATGTATAGTAGGAATATCCCGATGGCAGAAAAGGAAATGTGTAGGTTTAACCGTTAATTTTGATTTCTAACAACTGTTTTATGTATTTGAAGAGATAGTTTGAAATATTAGAATTTCTAGTATATTTTGGAGGTCAGCTGCTTTAATGGCAGCTGCATTGTTGTTGTTGTATTACCTTAAAACAGTGCTTGTGAAATACATTTGGTATTCCAAAACACAGGAGTCAATGTCTTGGCATTTAATTTATCTATTACAGTAACTGTTTATGGCTTAGTATATGGCGCTTTGACACAAAGTTCTAGAACTAAGTTTTATTTAATATACCTCACGTGATTTATTTACTATATAGCCTATTGTGACGTCGGAAGGCAATCATTTTTACTGTCTCATGGCAGTATTGTCCTCGCATGCAATGTTACCCTGACGAATACGGAAAAGTACCGTGATAAACATAATCTTGGTAGCTGGACGCATAGTTTTCCTTCGCTAGCTGGAAACGATATTTAAGTGGTCATTTTGATCTGTGTTGAATTGATATTATTATAATGGTTGTTGATATTGTTAATAAAAGCAATTATGTTTCTTTACACTGTATTTTTCCTCAATTGTTTGTTCGGTATAATAAAATAAATAATGAACTAGTTGCGGGTGACGGTGCATTGCAAATGCACTGTCACCCTCAACAAGGTCATTATTTATATAGTAATGCATCGATCACATGCATACACATATTGTCTTGCACACCTACACTTCATGTAGACACACATGTCAAGTTTTATTTTAATCGTAAAAGAATTGTGGAAGTAGTTCGCTTCACCAGCTTGACGCATATTATGCGAATAAACAAACTGCCGACCAACTTACCGACAGGATGACTTTTATTTTGTCACACTATTTAACACCAACACTTAAACGTCGTTTGATGTGTATTTAAGAATGGTGTTACAAAAATTATTTTAAAACAAGAAAAGCTTGTAGTGCTGAGCTATATAAAATCGTATAGGAACTCTAAACTTGGTCCATTACCCACGCACAAGATCACAACGTGATTACATAAATTGTACGGCGAGTCGCAATTTTTATGATTGTGTTTCTAGGAAGTCAAACCGTTGTCTGTTCCTGAAACGCTTATAAATTGCATAACCTAAGGTTTAGCCTCTTACAATGGTATACGAATTCAGTGCAGAAAAACGGGCATGTACATGTAATTATAAAGTATTCTAACACGCCCAATAATTTTCTCTATATAAACAAAAAAGAAACCAAACCGTGCTTTAAAACTCAAGCACGGTTGTGTGTAACCGAACTACTTACGGCTTTAAGATTTCCTCCCCAAAATGTGAAAAGTATTTTTTTTAAATTACCTTATATTAGTAGCACAATCCGAGACCAATATTTAAAATTGCATATAATACAGTGAATATAATATAAATTGATAAGATAATCATAGCAATAATCTGGCACATTATAAAGTCAAACTCACTTACCAGTGTTTTGCGTATTGATTATTCAGGAACGTGTATAAATACAAACGTAGCTATAAAATGTGTTTCTTTTTGTCGATGACAGATTATGTTGTTCCTTACTTCATTGTGTTCGAGTATAATGGTTCATTCTTAGAGTATGATTGCATCTATTGTATTCGTCATGAAAACAGCATGTTATTTTTTCCGCGGTTTTATCTGACATTATTAACTGCATATTCACTACAGTTATTTATATTCATTTATACTTCTCCTTCCTGGAACCATACCTGCTGTAGCAATAGCAATGTTTTAAGTTAGAAAAATCTTTCATTTAAAGACGACAGCATGAGCGATGCATACGTTAGGGTTTTGCTGATAACAATAAAACAAACCATCGGCATCAATCACTTGATATATATATATATATATATATATATAAGAACAAAATTCATACAAGTAAATTCAGGAAAAATAAGCGTTTAAAAAATCATAAACTATCTACAGTTCATATAATTTATACAGCATGTACAAAAGCCTGTAAACATGTGATGCAATAATTTTCCGTCACGTTTTTCCTCTGATATAATGATATATTTCTGTGCATTATTAAATTGGAAAGCATACTTTAACACAATATATCTATGGATTAAGAAAACCGCACCGGGGGCGATACATTTGTGGATAAAAAAATGTCACGAACGTGACACTAGTTGAGAATATTACTTTCATATTCTGCAACCCCTTGGTAATATAAAATGTGAACGAACTGCACACAAAAGGTGCGATTACTCAGAATGATTAAAATATTTTAGGCTCATAAGTTGATAAGCTCATAAGTTGATTGCTTTCAATAATATTTAAAGGATACAATGTACATGAAAGAAATTTTTAATGATCCGCCTTAACGATGCCACCATGTGGTTTTCGACTTTTGATCAGTTAGAAGTATGCAAACGATGCTGTTGTTAACGACCTTCACCACGACCTTCACAACGAACTTCACCGTGATTTTGTTTAACTTGATAAACAAAGGAAGTTTACCGATATGGTATCTAAGTTATCTGCTTGTACAATTGAACAAAAATCGACCAACTGTTGCGAACGCGACAAAAACTATAAACGACACAGATGTGTTTTTACTTAATGGGTTAGACGATCTTATCTATAGTTACTAATGAACAGAAGAACCATATCACGATTTGTCTTTGGAACAAAACGACGTAAAACCAACATTATGACAACACAATATTACCGTTCGTTGTTTACTCAGATTACGGGTTAAACAACTGTCACTTGTGTTCCATATACCTGTACATATTTAGAACGCTGATCATCACACGCTAGTTTATGTATTGTCGCTCATGACTGGTTTATTAATTATATTCACTCATAGAATGTGAACGAAACGATAAAATACAATAATACAAATCGGCTCACATTTCTAAATAAAATTAAACTGAGAAAAAAAAGCCCCCAAGAAGCATAGCCTGCAAGGGAAGACTTTATTTGTATGACCACATGACTTATCGCCTGCTAACCAGTCCTTTCTTAACAATTTACATTTATATAGTATGCCACGACCTCCTCATACTACGACTAAATGACTATTTAAGTGAATCGCCACTTGCGTAAATGGTTTAACCATTTGCATTTAGATGGACTGTTTAGAGAATGAAATGAAGCAAGCGATGAAATAATAAAATGATCTGAATTACTACCTACAACTAATCGCGGCCGTCATTCTTAGCACACTATAGTGATGATATACTATAAATTTACAATTATAATTATATTATATGCAAATGATATCTATTAAACGCAAACTACGTGTACACATGTCATTGGCATTGGCCCATTTTGGGAATATAACATATTTCCTGTACTCTGAGTTTCGTATACAGTGAACTCGACAGTTCCGGGTCAGTAAAGAAATTAACGTAAGGTGTCTCTTTAAAACGAAAGTCTGGAGAAACAGAACTGTATATACTGTTTAACCAATGATTACTCTTTAATTTGAAACAATTCATGAAATCTTTTAATTTGTAAATCCCTATCTTTAGAGTATCCAACGGCATGATGTAAATTTGACAGTTGCGGGTCACACTCGACAGTTCCGGGTCACGTAATAAATGTTCATTTTCTGTTATCAGGGGGCATCTTAACAATGTTAACATCAAACATAAACAGCTGTTTTTTCTTACAGCAAGACATTTTATACCAAACTTTTACTTCAAAATAAACAAAACACATGTAAAAGACTACCTTACTATAACACCGTCAATTGCCTATTGTATAGAAAACAAAACAAAAAGAATAATGAAATGAAGAATAAACACGTTCAACCCTAGGAATTGTTTTTGTTTTTGACACTATATCTCATCACATTTTAAAGGAATGTAATAAATTGTTTTAAACCTTAATCGTTTTTACAAAATATTTATTCTTTAGGAAGTCCCTACGACTGACCCGGAACTGTCGTACGTGAACTAGGTCAAACTATCAACAAGTATGCTATACAGAAAATCGACAAAATAAAAATTCTTTATAGAATATTGGTCAGTGGTAAATTCTCTACAAATCTATATGTTAAAAGTACATGTTTTGTTGAAATTATGGCTTTAAATGAATGTTTCAGAAGTGGGGTGTTAACGTTTTATTGTTATTTTCACTTTCCATATAAGCGGTGCAGTCAAGCGTTTTGTGATCACGATGTCAGTAAATCAAAATTTGACAACCAACAACAAATTTCAAGCAGCTTATAGATTTGGGAAAATGACTGGATAATTAATAACTCTGTATACTTTGACATTCTGGAAAAACAATAATGTTTATGCGAGGGTGACCCGGAACTGTCGATGACCCGAAACTGTCGAGTTCACTGTATTATTATCATCGACATCACTAACAACAATATCATTATCACTACCACCCATATTAACGTCGTCGTCATTATCGTCACCATCATCCATCATTTTTACCAACTATATTTATCTTCATCATTTGTATTGTCACCATCACATCAATATCTTTATCATTATTATTGTTATCAAGAAGAAAAAATAAAGACGTTACCAAACACATCATGTATATATTGTACATTAACATCATTATTATGGCCCATAATATACAGTAAAGTCCGGTTATAAAGAACCCGCATATAAGGAACTTCCAGTTATTAGGAACCGATTTTCATTCTCCAATCTTTAGAGAAGAACTAGTTCACTATACGTTTATAAGGAACTCCGGTTATAAGGAACCCATTTTCATAGCCCCAGTGAGTTCCTTATAAACGGATTTTACTGTACTCTGAAATCATATTTAATCGCTGGAAATTGAATTTCTTTTCTTCCTGGGTAGGACAATTCACGAATTTAAGATCCCACTAAATTATTTATTCACTTGAGTTATAATGCATATAATTTGGAATACACGAATTCAAGTGTCCACGAATATGTTCGTCGACGTCAAACCATGATATTGCGTGCCAAGAAAATTGTATGATATCACAGTATAAGATTTCTGGCAGTACTTAGCAAAATATAATTGTGGTTATATCTATACCATAAGCCTTAGATGTGCCTTATTTAGTAACCGTCAACCAAAACGTATATAACTGACATATATATTTATTTGTTTTGGTTGTTGGTGTTGTTGTTTGTGTGTGTTTAATGTAACGCCGTTTTACAACACGAATAACATCACGATGGCCAGTACACTAGCACTCGTTCCTGCGTTCACCTGTACTACATGTAGCTGCTTTACTCTGCAAGTTACTTATTGCTTTCTCGCATGCGCCAACTGTGAGGAACAGGTTAAACCGTCTGAGACTGCGATCATTGTCCATTATCAACAACAGATAATGTGTTCGTCGATCGCGGTGAGTCTTTAGCTTTGTTCCTTAAATGGTTTAGATGAACGACTCGGGGCTCTTTGTTTTTGTTTATCAAAGAGAATCGAAACTAACGTCACTTATGTCTGCTGTATACTTAGATTTATGCGACCGACTAATTAACAAATTAAAACTGAGTACAGAAACATACCTAAGTGATATTAAATCGAAAACTTATTTAATGAATGCTTTTGAGACTATTGTATTCTCACTAGTAAGAATTTTCTTGAAATGAGCAACAACAAAAAAAAACAAAAAGATGGGCGAGCATGTTTCTGAAAGACAGAACTCTGTTACATTGTATGTACTATTATTTTGCAGTACGAAACCCTATGTAATTTGATCAGAACTGTCATTTGGCGTCTAATTTCGTCGGCATTTAAGGTTTTGACCTTTAAATGAAGTCAATTGAGAACAGCCAATAAGAAATCGCTATCATAAGTATAGTAATTTGATCTACGACACTTAATTACATATAATATTTTATTCGCACTTCAAAAAGGAAGTTGGTACTTAGATACTTTGGGGTTCCAATCGATACTTGTAAAACAGTATTTCAGTGTATTGAAAATATAAACTATGTTGTTTGTACACCCACGTGCACTAGAAAATTGCTAATTTGTGTTCAGAAGTGAAATAATTCACACAATAATTGTGGCGATATTTTTAATTATAATTTATTGCTTTGGTATTTATGTATACATAATTCTGTGTAAATATGTGCAGTACGCAACAAAATCACCTACAATATTCGATCTTTAATCTTTTAGTTGTATCATTGTAGTTAAACCCCGATAGGTAAAATCTACATTTTGCAAGACTTGGCGTCGAATTCAAGCGTAAAACCCACCACTGAAGACAGAGTTATTACAACTAGACTCATCATTTGTTCTAGCAAAATACTAGTATGCCTTTTAAAAGACCATTGTTATATGACTGACTAACGAATTAATACTGTTGCTTAATGGCGCCACGTGTAAGAGTACACATTTGTGGTATAATTTTACTCCTTGTGTAACTGTGAAATGTCAATCTACTGTAGGTAAGGTATTGTTAATATGATTACAATAATAATTTTTTGCGGTGTCCCTATTGTAATTGTTATGCGCCACCACTTTGTATGCATATAGATTTGCCCTTATCCGTATGTATGTAGTCAAAATTTTGTTTTGCGCGTAATTCCAAACATGAAAGTGATCGTAACATATTAATGAAATAAATTAAACACTAACCAGAACGACAACGTGTATATCTTGGTACCAGAACGCACCAAAATTCAAGATAAATGACGCAATTGGGAGTTAATAGTCAAAATGATCAATGAATATTTGTGGAGGCATCCATTGAGAAATTGCGAACTTTTGTACATTATTTGTACGTTATTTAAGATATGTAAATGTAAAATGGGTCACAGACTGACCGGTGTAAATTAAACAGTGTGTTCAATTTATAAATAACCTTATAAATAAATAATGTATCAGGATTAAAAAAGCATTAATGTAATAAAGCCATTCATACCAAAATGAGTGTTTCTAAAAGAGAACATCACATCAGTTTTTTATGTAAGTGTCATGATTTACATCTATATTTAGAAAATAATTTACTCACATATTTTCTTAGCTCATACGTCTTAAAGGGTTCTAAATCAAAACGGCAAAATATAAACCATTTTGTGACTTTCATTTTCGCATTAACCAGTTTTTTTTTATTTTAATAGACTATTTTTTAATCTATAAAACAGATGTGTAAATGGTCTCGTTTAATTGTACTATTCACAGCTTGTGTCATAGTGTACATATGTTTATCAAACATACTAAACCTTTACCTTATTGTTTGAATTAACGTTAAAAGAACGGTTCTTTTTCAATGTCAAAATTAGATTACATGGCAAAATAAAAGATGTATCATATTAATAAAAAATGTGTACAACACACCGCCTCTGTCTGATAGTGAATAGGTTTTTTGAATTTGGCTGGCAATATATATTGAAAAAGGCGTATGTGTTCTTTTTACCAATCGCGAATAAAGATTTACTGCCGGAAGTTTTAAAAGGTTAGGTTGTTCAATTCATCTCTTCATAAAGCGACGGGGTTTTTTGGAATTAATTTCTACGATAACTCTTTTTTTTCAACATAAATGAGTCTTTTCAGATACAACGTGTCAATTGTAGTTTTTTTGTAAGGGCACTATGGTTGAAATAGTAACATTTTATACAATATAGTGTTCCAAAAAATAAATACATTCGTGTAAAATGGAAGACGCATACGAATAAACTTTTTTAGAAATGTTGTATATTAATAACGGATTTGATTTCAAAGCCTTTGCCCAAGTTTAAAGCAGCAGCTGTATTATAACACTGTATCGTGTATTGGATGCCAACGAAAACAGATTTGCCTGTACAGGTATGTTTTGTTTCATAAACTTTCACTAAATTATATTTTTGCAAACGCAAACACTTGCCCAAATTCATTTGTCAAAAAAATGGTTTATGGACACCATCAAGAATTGTGCCAAAGTTATGTAAATTTTGGACAAAGTCGTGACAACTGAGGTCGGTTTTATTTTATAAAATGCGATTTTAAATACAAATTAATAGAGACGTCGTTTCCAGAAGCTGTGTTGTCTACTATGCAAGGGCAACAGAGAGATTCGACGTTGCACATCAAGTGCAAACAAATCATTTGCGGTTGTAAAATAATCGGCACTTCAGACAGATCTTCAACGTAGTTTTATCTTCCCTGGCAAGAGCTTTATTCCTCGCAACTCAATTAGTCCTGAATCGCTTGACCATCGTAGTAAATTCTATTTGCATTTATATGAATCGTTTAGTGGTCGATCCACAAGTGAAACTATTTTAAATGTACAAATAAATTGTTCCAATTTGTATGAACAAAACTGATACCAACAAATCTTTTTTAGAACTGGTACAATGTTACAAAAAGTGTCTATCTCTTTAATCAACTACAGTACCAAAAGCTCGTTGTTTTATTCAAAGATCCGCAAATACTGACACCCTTTATACTGTATAAAACTAGCAATTACTTTTTAAAATATGGAAAAAAAAAACATGATCTGTTATTAAATGTGTATGTCATTGAAGTTTCACTGGGCCGTTAAAGTCACCAAAGCAAGGTTTGGGCATTAACATGGGAACAAATTCAAACTATCCCTAAAAGTCTAAATAACTGCGTAATAGAGCATAAACAATAGGTATCATGTGCTAGTTTTGAAGAAAAATGTGCACACACCAGGACATTTCCAATATACCATTCATTATGAGGGGAAATCATTTTCTTGTCCACGGACACAAAAAAGATTTACCTCATATAACATGCATTTTTTCATCTTTTAAAGTATGTAGTCAAAACTTTCTTTAGTGTCAGCCATTTTACATCACTTTTCTTTGCTAAGACTCTTACCTTAATCATATTTTAAGATAAGTACTTTTCAACCCAATGTTCTGTGCTCTAGCTCCTTTAACGTGTATGCCCGATTTTGATAAATGACGTTGTCATTGTGTGTCATTTAAATGGAATAAAGTTCAGCCGCAAACAAATGCAAAAATATTTTTTGTTACAATTTAAATTCATGTACACAAACCACATTTAACATAAATATTGGAAATATCGGTTACTATCAATTAAAACACTGTCTTTTGCAATGTTATACTTTACTTTCACAAAGAAGCGAATTTTAATGAATGTTTAACCATTTTGAAATGATGAGAATATTTCGCATTTAACAAAGAATGTGTATATTAAACCTGCTGATTCATAACCTGTAGGGTAAAGATACAGTTTTGTTTCTTTCTTTTTGTGTTTCCATGGCGACATGTGTGATTCAAGTTGATAATTTTAGCCTTGATATATCTTCAGAGCTTTAAATTTGTGTACTGACTGAATAAAATGACGTCAAAAAAGATTTTTCAGCGAAGTTTTTTATTTACTGAACAAAATGAACATATTACACACAAAGCAATGACATTTTGACGATTGCATATATTATTTATTAAGAAATGCCGTGCTTTTGTTGTATTTGCTCATTATTTCATCGAAAATTCTATTCCGTGTCAAACGCAGTTGATATCTCTAGATAAATTCTGATTGGAAAAATCGTTAGCGACCAGCGTTGGAAGGCTGTTTATTAGTTATCTATATCATCTATATTGGCACTCACGTTCCTTTTGGAGAAGAAGCGTAGTTGGTGAGGCGCTTGCTTCCCGTTGTCTAGGCCCCTGACTCCATCTCAGGGATCGAACCTAACTTATTTCTGTTCGGTCTAGGGTTATTATATTTTAAGAATGAACAAAATAATGGTAATATCTATTAAACAATCAACTTAAAAATTTCGAAACATAGTGATCTTTAGCCCAACAAACGCCCACAACATCTTTAAGTCATTTTTGAATACAAACGTTAATAATAAGTCCGACTTCAGCGCATTGTACACTCTGCATCAGTGGTTCGTTGCTTTTGTATCCTGTTTTACATTCTATAACCATTTCGTTATGATATATGTACAGCGCATTTGACAAACGATCGTGCATTCCAATCGTAAAGTTCGTTTGAGCCAGTTGGAATATAACGCTTTTGTCCTTAGTATCCGATTTCATCCTAGCTCATAAGATTCTATTCAAAATAAGTTCACTCTTTTATCTCATTAATTACTGATCGCGATAAACAGGACATAAAACCTTGCCAATTTGATCTGTCGATTTGTAACACTTCGATCTTTTTAATTACAAACTGTAAAACTGGTTACGGAATTCCGTATCCGTATTACAATTCAATCTTTTTTCTATTACGTTGCACGTGGTCTATATGTTAAATTGATTTCCATCAATAACCGTTAGGCGTAAAAAAGTTGTTTGTTTCCACTAACATCTCCAAAAACATAGGTACGGTAGGTTGGCAAACCCCTTTTTCATTAACCTTTGTTACAGTACAACTATTAGTCAATTATCAATGTGTGAACACTGCATCAAAGGTTACTCATACTAGCAACACATAATAATGTGCAATATGTCAACATATTAATGTAAACTTAATAAAGCAGGTTACAGCGTGAAACATACCTTTCTTGTACCGAAAATCATATTTTTGCTCTAAAATCGTCGATGAACACCAATAAAATGTTTAGGGTCGGCTGAAAAAATAGGGTCTGTCGGGTTAGTGGAAACAAACAACTTGTTTACGCCTTAGTATGGTAAAAAGCAATAAAACTAGAAAATGTTAAATAGTTACAAAACAATACAAACCCGTTAGAATTTGCTCAATAATCAAAATTAAGGTAAAGGATAATGAACTACATCTGGGACATATAATTTAATTATACAAAAAATCAGTATCTGTCCAGCTGGCCGATTTAACAGACTGCTCCTGAATTAGGCATTGAACTTTACATTCGTGGAAAAAAACAGTTGATAGTGTAATGTAATGATAATACTTTAAATGTTCATGACAGACATGACGTATTTCTTACATTCCTAATATATATTGGAAAACGTCATGAATCCCGAATGACCATTAAATGTCTGTTAAGATAGATACGCATCTTTAACCTTCGATAACTGTCTGTTCGTGGTAATACAACAGATTATACAAAACAATAAGAGCAATATCTTGGAACGCAAACTAAGACGGAAGTCAATGAAAATCATGCATACAAATGTGCGGTGTACACCAGTAAGTTTACAATAATAGTGAAGTGAAGAAGATTCGATAGGACGAAGCGCACTGTGTTTAGTGCATCGGCTTTTTGTAACAACACGTGGAGGGATTACAGGAGGTGAGTGTTGTTATTTATTAATTGAGATTATTATTTATATTTATTCATGTCATGTGGCATAATAGGTTACGCATGTTTTTTAATGGTTTGCGCATATTTGCAATACTATGGCGTTCAAAAAAATAATTATGTAACTCTGTATTACTCAATGCACGCAAATCAATTGTAAACAGCATCTCTAAAATGACATCTTAAAAGTTTAAAAATAAATATCTAGTTGTATATAGTCATAGCGACATCGAAAAACTAACAGCATAATAATTTTAAAGTTCTTACAATACTGTTATATCAAATGTAGGATAAAAGTTAACACGCCTGCTGAAACGCTTTTGCCCCATCTTGATATATATTTTTTCAGCCAAAGTTTCAACTTTTACATGTCTCCAATCTAGGTCTCAACATAACATGATGTACAATTACTTACCAATACATAAACTGGTACACATATACAAAGATAAATACTTTTGACAGAAACTGTCAACACAAATGATTAACGTATACATCAATGATAGCACGCATTACCCCGACTTGACCTTCATGAAAGAATATTGCTAATGAATACGAACGCGGCATTATGCATCGATATGGTATCGTTATGAGTCTGTTAATTTGACACATGTTTATGTAACATTTTCGATGTTAAAAAAATTGTATTCCTTAAAACGATTTAGTCATGGAGTACTTGATGTTGCCGTGTGTGTTACATGCAATACCCGGTATTGGCATTCGAAAGGGTTCAAACCTTACCTCATTCGGTTTGTTTGTCAAAATGAAAATTTGAAAGATGTTCAATGTTTTTGAATTGGTGTAAACTATCAATATGCAACTGACTGTGGGTATAGTTGCAGTTACTTCTGACACTTTCTTGATTTCTTGTAAGTGTTGTTGATTCAAACACTAATGCTTTCCATATCTGTGTCATTCAAATGGTTTATTGTGCAATAAATACAATAACATGAACATACTTATTGTATTAGAACGCATGAAAATTTAAAGTAAACAAAACAACATAAAATGTAAGACCCTAACTATCAACCTCCTAGTCCACAAACAATCTTTGTTGACAGTTTTACCCATTGGGACAAAAAAATACAAAAATAAATACACCTTTAAGTTGTAATCTACATACCGGTATTTACATTCGCTTAATATTTGCTGAAGGAAACATACGAGTGTGAGTTGTTATAACCTGCTAGGGTACGTCACACGAAATGTCGATTGACCAATAGAAAACGGATCAGAATGTTCAAACCTCTCTCTAAACGTTGATACTACTTTACTCTAGGAAAGTACGTATCTAAAAATAAAATTTAGACATGATTCTCAGTGTCTGACTCTTAAAATTTTATTACAAAATATTTAAAACGATGAAAAATGTATGAATAACGAGGTAAATACTTTTTCTGTATCATTAACCAGAAAATTATTCCCCTCGTATTAAATGGTGTATCTAAAAATGTCCTGGTTTGTGCAAACTTTTTTTCAAAACTAGCACATGGCACCTATCCGTTATGCTTTATCATGCAGTTATTTAGAGTTTTTGGGATACTTTAGATTGTTTCCAGTGTATGTCCAAACTGGTAGCTTTAAATCAGCCCATCCCAATGTAATTTGCACGCGCACATTGTCGGTTAAAAAGGAATATGTATTGATAAGAATGGTTGTGAAATAGATATTTAAAGAAACCCACAGACATTTTGGCCCACTCGGTGTTAAGTTACGTGTGCTATAGCATGCGCTAAGCGTATTTTGTAAGCAATATCTACTTTCATGCATTTGTGGTTGGTTTCAATAAAACCGAAGCTGCTACTTTTCCCATGTAGGCTATGCATCCATATGACTTTCCCCATTTTCTCAGATTGGTATTTTTTGTATATTATTTCGATATCATCATTTATTATTACAAAGATCTAGGTTGCGTGTTAACCTTTATATTTGCGTGATAACATTTCCGGTATATCTGCATGAATACACTAATGTCATTTCGTAATCAATTCATGATGAGACGAGAGTTTGGTCACATAGCACTAAATAAGATTATTGGTAACAGATTGCTGGGGTTTGGATAGCAAGCATACTTCTTTATAATAAATTGGCAATGATTTTGTAAAACATTCTATGTTTAAAAAACATAAAAATGTTTTTAAATGTACCAAAAATGATACGATGAACTGCGACATCAGCACAATCCTCATATTATTATACATATACTAGTTTCTTAATCGTAAGTCAAATGGGACATAATAATCGCATACTTCATGTTTGTGATACTTGTATCACAAGAACAAAAAGAAAGCACCATACAAGAAAGGAGGATTATGAGAAATTGTGGAACGTCGAATTGGAATGTAAAATAAACGTAATTAAATAAAGAAAATGTAGAATGACCCCAATGAATAAAAGAACCACATATTAAGTACATATATTACTAGCGGATCCAGGGGGGCGCATCCAGCGCCCCCCCCCCTAAAGGCCCTAAACGCTAAGTGTCTGTCTTTTTTTCTTGCTCGCTTCGCTCGCGATGGATTTTAAGCATAATTGTAATAGAAATAGGGTCAAAACACGCTAAAAATGACTTTTACTTCAACCATCAACACTTTCAATTATTTTCTCCCCCCCCCCGTTGACAAAGTCCACGCCCCACCCCCTAAGGTCAAAT
>Ga0224511_10000795_pt1 | contig 16786 bp, 6 predicted proteins | sample SF_May12_sed_USG_2_FD_169988 | JGI IMG/M metagenome (GOLD analysis project Ga0224511, IMG submission 169988) | Sediment microbial communities from San Francisco Bay, California, United States - SF_May12_sed_USGS_8_1 | ecosystem: Environmental > Aquatic > Marine > Sediment | place: USA...
CCGTGCATATTAAACTATAACAGAAAAATGACTTAGTGAAAAAGTGTGGCCCGCAAATGTGAATTTGTTTGTTTATGTTTCGACCCAAAACACCTGAAACAGTAAAATAGCTTGACTACAATCGATAGGTTGAGTTGACTCGGTGTCCAAGATGTAACGCTCCAGACTGCGGTGCAAGAGACCCCGTTTCGATTCCCGGCTATGGCAAGGATTTTTGTTGTTTGCTTTTTTGTTTTGTTCTTGTTGTGATTTGGCTGTTTTAATGTTTTGTCCAAAACATTATTTATATATATTTTGCAATTCCTTCTGCAATGTTAATTTATTTTGTATGCTTAACATACTGAAAACTTTGAGACCAATTATAAGGGTATACAGATACAGACCTAGCATGTTTAAACTAGTTACCACTTACATGAGGTTCTTGTGCACAACTGCCAAATGCCGGCATGTGTTTCAAGTGTCATATTCAATGTGAGCGTCACAGTTACCCCGGAAATATTTTCAGAATGAGTATTTATGCACTTCTCTTTCATATGAATCCAGTGTGACGTTGCAACTGCTAACAAAAGCGAAACTAAGGCTGCGGAACCCGTTGCTAGGGACGCAACTGTCCATTGCTGCGTTCCAACTGGCATGGTGAAGGAAACACACGCTGTCCATTTGATGGCAGTACCACTAGGGTAACTGGTTCAACGTCCGTCATTTATGGCATGTTGGTGATGAGGTTACCTGAAAACACATTAACAGTTCTGTCAAAATATCGTTAGAGTTTAACAACGGAAGATATATATTTTTTTCAATATGCCTCTGTGTTACGTTAACCGCGTTTAAATGGCCTATGCTTAAACTTACATTAGTAATTTTTTAATGTCTTTGTCATTTTAAAAACAAGAAATCTGTTGCAAAAATGGCAACAGTGTCGAGCCCGCGGAATTAATAATCTGGGTGTTCACCGGACAAACATACTTTTGACCAATGTAACCTTTGACCTCTGGTCTGTGTATTGTGTATAAATGTATTTTTTTTTTGCGCGACACGCAATCTCACCGATAGTAACATCAAATTTGCTAATAACAATTGTGTAAGTTATTTTAAAATTCCACAATCTTAGTCGAATCCGGAATAACATAATCTTAACCAATTTTTATGGTTAAAATTAGATACTTCTGTGCGACACTCCGTCTTTTTGGCTTGCCGTAAGCCAGTATTGTTTTGGAAAGGTATTTCCGGTTTGAAATTTACCTGCTTTCTATTTTATGCATGCTAATTGCCCGAATGATGATGGGAACCAGTTAGGTTTCGGGCGATTCCGATATTATTACGTAAACTACCGAACATTTGCTAGACGGTAATGACCGAGTTGTTCCGATTATGACGATGTAATGCTATTTTTAGCGGAATGTATTCGCATCTTCACAACATGGCAAGCCATTCCTTTTAAAAGGAAATTTTATTAAAGTACATATTTATGCAACGCTTTTTAAAAACCAGTCCTTTCATAACGAGGTTAGAGACTGGACAAACATTTGTTTCACCAATTTGGACATTTGACCTCATTTATTTATTATTTTTTTGACAATCAATTTATAAATGGTGAGGTCCAGAAAAACAATATTTTAAGCAAATTTGATCACTGACCTTAAGTTTAAGCACAACATTTTGTGTATCAAAATGATTTTACGAACGACAAATACTTATTAAGTTCTACATTTGTGCCAGGAGTTAAAGCTCAAAATGTAACTGTTGGAGTATTTGTGGTTGATCCTTTCGATGGATATTTTTTCACGTCATGATGTATTGATATGCAAAACACACGCATGTAAATAGGCACTAATCAGTAGTTGTAAGACATATATGGCGTTTCTGTTGCTTAGTGGACCTAAGTGTTTGAAGACACAATAGCATGAAACTATTGTAATGTGGTGAACAACAATGACCTGTTAGTTTTTATATTTCTCTTCCTCTTGGACAATTTGTGCGTAACCTTAAAGGTTCCCGAGTCCACGTACACGCCGCGAGAAATGACATTATAACACATTTCATGACCATATCATCACAGGGTGACCGGCTAGACAAGAAAACGCATTTGAAACGAAATAATAATATACATTTTTTTCTGTATACCTTTATACGCTAATAACAATAATGTAAGGTAAAGCACAAAATTCGATGAGAAATTTAGACTTAACAGTGAAACTCTTTTGAACGCAGTCACTTTTGTCTTCTTCGTTTATATCCCGGGCCTACATCAAGTAAACTTTACACCATTTATGTCACAGTACACCATTTTATCGTCATTTCTGACCATTTCCCTTAGCTTCAGAAGATCTAAGTGTGAATGCGTCTAGCACATACAAGAAGTGTGTATTTAGTTTACAGCCAGAAAGGCATGACCTCTAAAAGCGACCATTGTCCGGACAATACGCAAGGGACCGATGACGCCAGACAGGTCCGTCTTTAAGGCACCATTGCCCTGACAATGTTATATTGGGACGAATAGAAACACAACGGAAAAAATATTCCTAAAAGGTTTCGTCTTTTTAATAGTGTGTGAATTAATAGCATTAATACTCTCATCAAATCGTAGATAAAATACATGTATCACGTATTGTTTAAGATATACATGTGTCAATTCATTCCTCTCATCCAATACCGTGTTTATTAAAGTTAGCGCTTCTCGGTATCTCCAAACCTTCTTCTGAGCGTTAACAAGCCATATGCGCAGGAAAGGAAAATAGGAATTAAACATTATATTGACATTGTTCTGAGTTCAACTATATATCTTTAACCCTGTAACCCGATAGAGTCAGTAAGCACAGAGAGTACACTACGCCTTTAATATGCAAATGATTTAGTACCAAGCTATTCCGACTGTGAATCTGTAATATTAGGATGCTGTTTCCAAAATGCTCGAACAACATGTTTATTCCGATTATGATATTAAAAACAAACGGTACATAAGGGACCAAACATAGTGATTGACATTCACACACTTTCAATTTAACATGTTTCAGTACTTTCTAATCTTTCTTACCACTAGGAGTTTACATAAAGTAATACACACGCATCAAAAAAGATATAACCACAACAACATAGACCATCAAATTGAATATAAATGATATATCCTAGGTCGTATCTGCATACAAATGCTACGAGGGACTATTGACCAGCGTTGTTTGAGTTGGAAGTGACCATTTTACTATGTTGAAGCAAGTGCAAGTCACGTACCATTGGTGAAAAGAAAATACATGTACTGTAATAGTACATGTACCTAATTAAACATTAACTATAAACTACTATTTTTTTCCAAATCATTGAGTAAACTGTAAATCTAGGACAATCTATATTCTTTTTTTGCATTTACATATAAATGTGAACATGTCATGTAATTATGCTGCCTAGTATGACGATTCCTTTGTAAGGTGAAACGGAATTCGTCTTAGATAGTCATGAATACAAATTGGCACTTAGGGAGCGGTATTGTGACATGGGCACTTGTAAGATTCACCAATACGATATATCAGCACTACATACATGAAATCGAAAGGCAAACTGTTGATAATTGTGCAAATGCCAGTTATTATTTACTCAGTTTTTTCTGTTTTCATAAACATTTTAAGCGATAACATATTTCTACAAACCATCATGGATGTCTAAAATACTTTCAACCAATAGGGGGTACTAAACAGTGCGCTAATTTTATTCATTTGTCGACTACAGATGGCTCACGTAAGAGAGCAGACAGTAGCTTGTGGAGTAAGACGCTGATAAATCAATCATATACAAACAGTACGAGTCGGATGCGAGAGACAAATAACCACCAGTCTTAGATTCAATGTCGGCCACCGACCATCACAGTAGAGAGGTGAGGTCCCTTGATATTCTTTATTTCTCGTGACACACTTCACCATGCACACACACATGGCTACTGATCGTGTTCTTTGTCAGGAAATCATGACTGCCAGAAACGAAATAGGATACACTTGGGATCACATCAAAACGCTCGAGTAACATAAAAACATGGATTGTCAGACAATATTATATTGTTCAGAAGCAACAGTGATAGAAAAGCTTACGCATACCCATTACGTTACAGTGGTCTACATAAAGCATACACTCGAAGCCACTGCAAAGGACCGCTTTATTTAAAGTTGTGCATAATATTTAGTTCTTGTCTAAACTTAACGACATTAGGTGTATGTAAAATAAATAATTACATAGTAGATCCCCGCTATCAATTTTTCATCGTGCTACGCAGTAGCCTTTTACCGCGCTCAGGTAAAAGACCAGTTAAGTCACAGGTGTACACCATGTTCATTGTTTTCGTTCATTCAAAATGCCATTTTAAATCCCCAACTGCGTAGCGAAGACGATTATAGGAATGCCCGACTGTCAGCCAGTCTGTCTGTCTGTCGGTACTATATTAATGTATCTCCATATTTTAATGAAAATTGTTAAGCTCACTTAAACAATATGCAAAAGGCACGAGCCAGCCGTTATGCATTATAAAAACTTAAAACTACAGCAACACACTTGGTGGATATAGTGGTATATCCTTAGGTTTTAAAAGCACTATCATTGAGTATATTGGAATGCCTAGATGAACTCATATTACCTATTTCGCATTGCTGATTAAAGCTAATTTGTGCCAGATTTGGGATGAAAACCATTTTAAGATGTTTCTTATGGTTTCTTTAAATGGCAAGTAAAACTTACAATACAAAAATGCAAGACAAAACATTGAAGTCCGAGTCCACTAAATGAAAGGTGAGGTAAGTACAGCCTACACAACAAGACGTCTGCCTTACGCAGTTAGCTAGCTGGGCTATACCAGTTGAACGTGGAAATTTACTTTATATACCAGTAAACAAAATTGTATTGTTCTGTGTATTATAGTTACATTCGTCATATTGATTTCATTGCAAGAACTGGACGATACGTAAATGTAAAAGAAGACTATAATATTAAAAATGCACGAGTTTGTCTTTGTTATATCGACTAGTGAATTCCAGAAGAGACTATCAGTATATATAATATGAATGTTGATAGCCCCTTTTGACATTCAACAGTCGATATACGTTTTCTTGTTTGAGCGTTTAATCAGACTTTAGCAATACAAAATGTACTTGCTTTTTGTTGCATTGACCTCAATTATTAATCTTGCATTACTTTCATATGTCTGGCTTCTTGGCAGGCATGAGTTCCATGTAAATAGGAAAATTTGACACATTTGTCAAGAAATAACATAAAGTATCAGGAGCATAAACCATAAATAAAACATAAACCAGATCTCATTGCATTTCTCGAATTAACATAGTGTGAGCATTGAGTATTTACACAAATACGCGTTATTTCGGAGACAGGATGTCTGCACAATAGCATTCATGGATTTATAAGACATTGGAACTTTTAATGCACTCGTGAATACGTGCAGACACAAGCATTTCAGTTGGTCAGTTGCTCAGCAATACACTCCCAGGTGTGCATTTAACTGTCAAAAATGAAAACCATACTTGCTTGACAAAGAAAACAATAATACCGTCTTTAAAAATAATGATTACATTTTACAAATTTTCGGCAGTAAGACACATTTAAAGGTATAGCACGTGCAGTGCTTCTTGGCCCTAAATCTGAATGTAAAATAGAATAACACAGAATGTGTGAAACAATGACCAAAAGAACAAAAACATATGTCCTTGTTATTATCAAATACATGTACATGAAGATCAGTCGACCTGGCGTCGGCTAACTGTGGACACAGAAACATAAACCAATCGCATCCATTACAAGTGAAGAGGTTTTGTTACGATATGTATGTCCTTACGCTGCAGTAAGCACACCATTTGCATTACATAAGCGTTTAGAGGCTTGAATGGAAAACATTATTTTGTACCGGAATAATACACGTCTACCGGTAGTCTTGAAGATCGTATTGTATTCTTACAATTAGACGAATACAGCATTTTACCGTTTAGGTTTATGGAAATGTATGAGACCTGTTTTCCGTTATTATAATATGAACGGCGTCCCGCATTTCCAAGAAGAATACAATGACGCGCATGTAATTATTATATGGCGAACATTCTATAAGTATAGGTTATTGTTGTGATATGGATATATGGTGCGGAGTAATATTGTGCGAAATCGGGAGTGCAATATTGACTACGCATCTTATTAAGTACATACATTTACATAGCAAACCCACCACCGCTTTATTACATACGCTTTACATCCACCAAGAGCTCAATAACTTGTTTTAGATATCTCAATTAAATGTCAAAAACAACATACAAAATTTAAGAAAAACAGTTTGAAATCACAAGGATTTTCACGTGATATAAATGTGTATTCAAAAAAAAGGTATTCACAACGTAAGAGCATCTGCAAAAGTCACTGTATTATCTATGATCTAATGATGACTAAAAATGCGCATCTGAAAAGATTTAATAAAAACATAAAGAAAGTAGTTTATATTTGTTCAAACCGATATCGAGAAAGTAATGAAGGTAGCTATGACTTAAAACCCTCAATCTCGAGTGATATATGATGCGTTAAAATAGTAAGCTTTTGAAGATACGCAAATACGCATATCATAATGATTGCATATCTTAAGCTATGCCGATGTACACTTAATTCGTTTTGAGAACAAAATCTGATGTCACTTTTAATGCTGAATTTATTAATCGTTCTACTTGTGTATATTATAACGACAATTTTGTTAGCAGTTAATAAATAATACATTTCACATATTTGATTGTTTTGCTGAAACTGAATTGTTATTGTCATAGAGAGACAATGTTAAACAACTTCGGAAATAAACAATAAACAATAAAAGTACTTGTGTTTTAATTGATTATCGTTAAAATGTTTTGTATCTACTTACCAATAAACGATACTACATCATATCATATCCTTGCAAAAAAAGAAATTCAATCACAGTTTTTTTGCTACTTTGTTATAACAAGCACAACGAATGCAATATTTACGAATTATCAATATTCCCGGGCAACTATTCTTGAAGTAAGAGAAACATATCCGGCAACGAGAGAATCTTTAGCAAGGCATCGTGCTCATATATTGGCATTTAAGACATCAGCTATGCAGGATTATTGTCCGTTCTTAATGCTAAATCATGTGGCAACAGTTGTAAAGGAAAAGTTGTAACAGATAATCAGAAATTGGGAACTCATTTGTAACATTTAAAAACGTATCTGTCTTTTGTTGATTCTCTCACATCTGTACGTAGATTTGGAATAATAAATGAATAAATTATTTTCTATTCATGACTTACGTGACCCTTTTAAAATTATAACAATGTAAAATACGCACGAACGCACCGATACAAACGTGTGGCGGCTATATCGAGCTCATCGTACGTGGGCTCGACAATAACTGCGTTCGTCGTCATTTAAAGGAAACATAGAATAGATTATAAATAACTCATTAACATAATACGACAGAAATATAAATTGAACATACTGTACACAGATGATATAATGCTGTTAAATTATACTTAACCCAAACAGAAGTATACACTTAATTAACGTAGGATCTCTTATTTATGCTTTGAAGTACTGATATAGCAGAGAGTATGCTATAAGTTACTATATATATGTATATGAAAATGACAGAAAATAATTTCAAAATTAGTTGTAGCAAATGCACTAGCCTTTCAACCATAATATGGGTAAAAGCGGAAATAACTAAAGGGTTACAAATGTGGATGAGTTTTGGTTTGCTAAATCGATTCAAATCACATTTTTAAATACAATAAACAGATAAACAATAGATTAAGAGACTTTTATCAAAAGTACCTTTATTTAACATCTCCAGTGATCTCATTAATAGGACAAAAATGTACCGGTATGTTTCTCAACTGCGACTGTGGTTATTCGAATGACATTTGCATTATAACCATTTTAAGTCTCTGGGCCCACCCCATGGACGTTTTCCAATAAAAGTTTTTCTGTTTATGCATATGCCAGAACACCAAATGAATTATTTATAATCGAAATTTGGATACATATATGAGGGTTAAGGTATATGTTGCAGTCAAAATCTGTTACTAGGGAAAGTGCAAAGGGAGATAATTTGTGGCTTTTTAAAATGTATCAAAAAGTCATTTTCTACAAACTTCTAATTAGATTAGCAAATACTGTGATTTTCTTGATAATAGTGTTTTGTTCACTTATTTTCACCATTTTCACACTGGAATTAATATTTGAACAACAATCTGGTTTTTAAAGGCATGGTTATTTTCCCTTGTTCGCAAATTTATACATATCCAAAACATCCTGAATGGTGTAGGGAATAAAATATGAGTATGTTAGTGATGATGTGTAATCATTTAATAAAACAAACAACAGGAAACTATAAATATAAGTGTATACTTTTTTTGGTGTGCGTATTAAGTAATATCTGTTACAAATGCATTGTAACATTGTGAAGTATGTATGATTACTGTTAAATATTTCAAAGCAATAAAAATGATATTTGATTCTTTATTATACCGAATATCGCCATTATGTGTGACACTAAGCATGTGTATGTTTCATATCATCAAAATCGTATGTAATTAGACTTTCTGCATGCTGTTTCGTGTCATTTCAAAACCAGCATATCGTGCAGACAAATTTGTCATGGGAGCACATAAAATGTCAAGATATAGAACACTAAACGCATCTAATGGAATGGTCCGAAAATACATCGTGTTATGAATACGCATTTATGAAGACACACGTTGCTCAGGAGCCTGCATATTATATTGATTTGGACGTGTATTATACAAATAAGTTGTTCGGCATCAAAGGAAAGGGCTGTGCTGACCTATCGACCCTTTTCTTTTGTCATGTAAGCGGAAACACATACTGTCTTTTTGTCTAAGTTTTCAATTGTGTAGTTATATTTTCTGGTCTTCAGGGATCATTACTTGTATGTTGTTTTCCCACGCAGGCTGTGCTTCCTTTTCATCAGTTTAACTTTCTCTATTTTGGGTCTAACCTACAAATCAGGTTTTAACTGGTACATATTATAAACATATATACTGAAACAAAAAAGAAACTTTCGCCAAGTTTGAATGTAGAGCGGATATGCCCATCCCTTACTCACACGTGAAACTCGATTTTTACGTTGAATAAACGTATCGGGCTTTTATATGTGGATTAGCTGACCGAGTTTGCAAACAATACGAGTTTTACAAGCTACTATACATGTATATATGTGTGTACATCTAAGTGGTACCCTTCAACAACTGGCTCATACTTTGGGAAAGTTTCTTTTTTGGTTCAGTATATAAGGTCTGACAGGTGGTGTATCGGCGTCTCGCCAGGCATTTGCAAATAAAATAATTGCTTTTATTGATGGATTCATTTGTTTACAGAAACGATTGGACTAACATTATTTTCCAAGTCAAATACGCCTAAATCTTTAGGGATATGAGCGGTTTCTTATATATATTCAGCTATTGTAATGACAGCTATGCCAGGAAATAAAATATACAAATATATGCTTCACCTTATTGTACAGTGCACTACATTATTCCGTTTAAAACAATCTTCGTTTTTGTATTCTTGTCTTTTTTAGAACGGTGAATACCTCTACCATGACAACATATTATGTAGAGTTTAATTTATAAAAATAATACTTAGTCATCATATGATTCAGATGCAAACATTGCCTACATGTTTCAGTTCTAGGGCCATTGCTTGTATGTTTTTTACATTTGAAAATAGAGTTCCGCTCATGCGCTATGTGTGGTATCTTTCATTACAATTGATGAAAACTTGAAAAAAACAAACACGAGAATACTACTTTCCCCATGCATACTTTTCCTTATTCTCAGAATTATAAGATTGAATGGCAATCACCAAACTTCAAAGGTGTTAAATAGGGATGAGACCTCTTGATCATATGTGTGTATCGTGACACAACAACGCCATTTTTCACTACACACACACAAATGGATCTTGATGGGTTTCTTTGGCAGACAATCACGATTGTTTGAAGCAGCATTCTAAATGTTGTGAGAACACCAGAACTAAGTATAAACTTTTTAAATGCATTTAAACATAAATGATCATTTTTAAGTTATCAGCATTCTGCATACAGTATTTTATTTGAAATCGTTGGACATAACGAAAATGAAAAGACGCTTTTAAAAATTAATAATGCATGAGTTTGGCTATGCCATATACGAGTGCTTGTTTGTAAACGATCATTCAGAGTCGAGTCATATTAATTATAACCCTTCCTAAATACACTGAACTCATCTACAATTCATATCATTAATAACCTTAATACAATGTAACCCAGCCTCTGTGCCTGGCTTGTCAAGTAGGAGACTGCATTTCGTGCAGACAAATATGTCAAATAATAGAATTAATTATCAGGTACATAAACCATAAATAAAACATACACCTGATTTTATTGACAAGGTCGTATTTTTGAATTTACATCGTGCGGCCATGAAGTACATACACATACATTTTTGTAATACGAGTTACTATGGAGACAGAATGTCTGTACAATAATTTTGTATGCATTTACAAGTTAAAGAACTTGTAAATACGTGAACATATCAACTTTAAAGACGGGTATATGCACAACCAAACAACTAAAAATTTCAATTTGTTTGGTTAAACTAAGGCTAGGTGACTCCATGCATTCAATGCAAATGAGAATGAAAACATACAATGAAGTCCAGTTTACGAATGTATTATCCATATCTATTATTCAAAGACATTTAACACAATTTAAAATTGTTGAGTAATTTCTACGGAACTTTTCTAAACATTTACACAACAACCAAAGAAATAAACTGAAGAAACATTCAGAAACGTAATAACGGACGTTTGACCTACGGTTCATTGTTCTAATGCATAAAAGATAGACGACTTGGAGACGACTCACTGTGGACACATACATGGACATATATGGAAACTAGTCCCATCCTCCACAATAAACATGCTTAATTTCTATATATATGTCTTTTTTTAGCTGTGGTAGTCACAACGGCATTTGATCTACATAGACGCGTGCGGAAACCAAACTCTTGTATTGCAAGAATACAGTCTAGTCTTCTCCGTATCGTTTTCAAACAGTTAGACGATCGCAAGATGTTAGCTTTATGGCGATGTACGATGTACGATGTTGCTTACAACGGTCTACGAAGAACTTTTATTATCTGATTTCTGTTCGTAGGTCGTAAATTCAGAGTTAATTTAAGAGATATCGCCTAATTATTTTTGATGTAATTAAAATATGTTTAATTATTACATTCCTCAAATAATAAACCAAACATGAAAGATAGACAAATGGATACAGTTCACATGACAGTGAAACAAAAGGATAGTTTTTTTTATTCTGTTAAACTGTAACAGTTTTACACGATTTTATGGTGTCTTTCATCAGTCTGGCAAGCACGTCGTCTCTTCGAGTATTTTTAGAAGGGTAATTGATTCTATATTTAGTTATATTTGTTCAGACAATTGGTTAGACAAACATTATTTTACAAGAGAATGTGTCGGAATTCCTATATCGACATTCCGTTTTTTTTCTTCATTTTTTTAAACGACGGTTCATGACTGTTCTATTTACATACGTTATTGACATACTTCAGTTACAATACTGTCCTAAATGACTTTTACCTTAACTGTTTGCTAAATCATTATGAACTTGTTGCAAAACTATACATCGATAATTTGTATTATATTACGTTTCAATATACATGAAATTTACAACAATAATATAGGTAAACATTACGCATTGAGACGTGCCCATAATCCTGGTTAGTTTATGTTTATCAAAATAGGTAAAGACCGGAAAGGTAAAGAGATTTAACCTATCTGATTTTTACACAGATGGTAGAAATTACGGTATGTCACTGTGTATTAACGATATCACTGTATATACTATACTGGCAACATCACAGCCATGCGAATTCGTAGCTCATTCGTTTAGCGCGCGGTGATGACTTTTCCCTTTTTCTTTTTCAACTTGCGAAGAATGCATTTAGGTTTAAAATCACATTTTCTCCGTGCAATATCAATGTTTAAACATGTATAAAATACAGCTACCTAAAATTAGTTAGCTTACAGTCATTATTTATGATTTTACTAACAAACATATATACAACGCAAAAAGAAAAAAATCAATACACAAACAATGAAATATAAAATGAATAATTATAATTATATCAATACATAAAAACGTAAGAGAAACGAACAAAGATGTAATTATAAAAATGATATAAAAAGTAAAGCGGACGTGAGGATTCGATCACCAGTTGCCTGGGTGATAGGCAAGTTCGCTTTGCACTGCGATACCACGCTTGGTCAGCGGCGTAAATAGCCTAATAAATAAAATGTTTAAATATGAATTGGCTACCTCATTGACACTTAATATAGAACAATACTGCTACTCCTATTTGAATGGACTAGCCGATCTTTGGTGTCTCAGAAGTCGTTGTTTATCTATAGTGATCTGTGGAGGACTATAGTACTCTATTTACATCAATATTACAAAAGGTCTAACCCAATACTCTTCTCCTTTCGATGCTATGATAGGCAGTACAGACTGTTTATGAATTATCAGTGTCCCTGAGCAATTATTTCTGAGGCAAGTAAAAACATATCCGTCAACGAAAACTCTTAACGCTAGGCATCGTATTCTAGTGTCTTTTCGCAATAACAATTATTCGGCAACTGTTATAAAGAAACATAATATTATGTAACACAAACCATCCACGTCTTAACACCAAATACTTGTATATACAAATTAATCAGATAAATACATATATGTAAGAGTAAAATCTTTAAACACTACGCTACTACTTGTTTTTGACCGATATCTGTACAAAGACTCCGAATACATATATACTTTTATGTACATGACTTGTATGAAGCTTAATACATGTATATACTTGCACTGTCTAAAATTTTACACATCAGTTAAGGTAATGACAAACGGAAATCGAACCAATATTATTGACTTGTGGACAGGAAACATTTTTATAAGGTTCGATAAGTTATTAATTTCTTTCAATTAATTAACGCGTCTTATGTGAGCAATATAAAAACAAATGGTTAATATAGCTCATTGCTTAAGTATGGTAATTCGTTTTACAAACGCGTCGGATAATGTTCTCACATAGGACACACACCGATACGTTTCTTATTTTGTGTCAGTAACTCATGACGGCTTAAGGCGACAAAAGAGAACCCGTGGGACACAACGAAGCTGACAAACGGATCCAAACACAGAGAAAGACTTGCAAATGTATGACCGGAGAAACAGCGTGGATGGGTAAATATTTAGAACTGCTATATTAATTAGTCTTCATTACACTTTAAAAGATATTTGTGACATTCGGCAATTAGCACTTAAATAATGTCCACTTGGGATTTTCATAACTTTGTGACATTCGAAAGTTATCTCTCAAATTATGTCCACATTAGCTCATTTCAGTTCGATTCACTTCTTACATTATCTTTTGAGTATGCAACATAGCATTAACAGTGAGATTTATTTATAAGAAAATTGCAACCGAATAACATAATACGTGAAATTTTATTTAACTGTGGGACGATGGTTTAGTCAGTGTATCATAACACTGAAATAAAAAATAACATTTATGCAAGCGACAATTAGAAATGGAAAATTGTATTCTGAATATGTTAAGGCATTTAATTCGGAATTCGAAATACAGGTCCCACAAATGTTTGGACTTTTGCGGAATGAAAAAATTAATAAACCCTAAGGCAACATTTGTATTTGATATTGCATTTGAGATCTCATGTGCAATGCCAACAAATCATAAATCAATTTTGTTGTTCCCATTATGTTTTCAATCTCAACATCTCAACATCCTAACAATTTCGGATCGAGACGTTTATGCCTTTATGTGCTGTAAAACGGAAAAAATCAAACTGAATCATGTAAAAAATAATACGAAAGTAAAATAAAGATAAAATATTTCAATGCTGCAGGAACATATTGCAACAAACATTTTTTATATCACATCTTTATATTAAAAATCGTTTATTGACAACTGTGTTCTAAATCTAACGTGTTACTGACAGTTCAAGTTAATATGTGTTTCCTGTTTTTGTTGTTAACCTTGGTTTATTGTTTTACAGAATGACACTTGAAACGATCATCGCAAAGAAGAAACGTGTTTAAAAGTCCACACAAATGTATTCGTACTAATAAGCAAGTGAAACTATTTAAGCTTTAATTCGATTTACAGTCCCAATAGGAATTTCAAGAGAGAAGTTGTAACGATTCATTGAAAAGAATAGTTGAAGAGCAGAATAGAATCTGTAGAATATTGAAAGCAAAACCATTCGACATTCAAGTAAAAGACTTATCCTAAATAGTGTTGCTCTTGTAAGGTGTTTAGAAATAGTCGTTGTAAAAATAATTTAAATACATATAAGAATACATTGTATTATTAAGTACTTGTTTTATGGGTGAACTCTTATAAATGTTATGTAATTTAAACATGATTATGTTAGGATTACGATGATTTTATTTAAAGGGAATATGTCTGATCTATTAATCAAATTCTAAGTAAATATCGCATAAAAAGAAGATTTTTCAACGTCAAACAAAAACAAAACAATATTTGAGTATTGAATTTATCGCCTAATATGTATTTTCGGCATAAGAAGTTTGATAGTATAATTCGAAGAGATGTTCAAAGAAATAAATGTTGCGAACAGAGAAGTTTGGGTCAATTTGCAACAGTTGTAAAGGAAACGTTGTAACAGATAAACACAAAGTGGGAATCCATTTACATCCTTTAAACAAAGTTTAAACTTGTAACATATACATATATATTTTATCATAATCAAATAAGGCGATAAATTCAATACTCAAATATTGTTTCACTGAAAAGAAGAACAATCCTTCATGTACATCGATCATTTACAACCGATTATTATCAGGAAGGCAGACACAATATCGAGATATAGAACATTAAGGCTGACATGAGGGCTTTCCCTTTCATCAGTTTAATTTGTTTATCCATACACCAATTTGGAATTAGCAATCGGTATAATTATTTTGTATCCATGGTTTACGTGAAGCTGCATACATAATAACAATGTGCAATACGCACGAACGGACGGACGCATAAAACACTGAGCCAAACGTGTGGCGGCTATATCGAGCTCATCGTAAGCGGGCTCGTCAATAATTGCGCACGTCGTCATTTAAATGAAACAGAGTTTTGTATATAAATAACTCATTAAAAAGAATACGACCGAAATTCAACTTGAACATACTGTCCACAGATAGAACAATGATGTTAAACTATTAAGTTATATCTGTTACAAATGCATTGTAAACAACTGTATGTTTGATTACTAGTAAATAGTTTATCGTAGTTATATATTGATTCTTTATAATACCGAATATCGCCATTATGTGTGACACTAAGCACGTTCATGTTTCATATCATCCAAATCTAATGTAATATAGATTTCCTGCATGCAATTCGAGTCGATTACAAGCTGCATATCGTGCAGACACATTTGTCAGGGAGGCACACACAGTATCAAGATATAGAACAATAAACGCATCTAATGGAATGGTCCGGAATTACATCATGTTAAAAAGCATTTATGAAGACACACGTTGCTAAGGAGCCTGCATATTATATTAAATTGGACGTGTGTTGTACAAATGAGTTGTTCGACATCAACAGAAAGGGCAATGCTGACCAATCAACCCCTTTCTTTGGTCATGTAAGCAGTCTAAGTTTTCTCTCTACGTGGATTTTAAGTTTTAACCTACTAATCTGGTTTAAACTGGTTCATATTATTAGCTTATACTAGGTATGACAGGTGGTGCATCGTCGTCTCGCCAGATATTTGTAAGTAAACTTATTGCTTTTTTGTTGATTTATTTGTTGAAGGAAACGATTAGATTAACATTTTTTTCAAAGACAAATGCGCCTTAATCCTTAGAGATATGAGCGATTTCTCATATAGATTCTTCTCTATTCAGATATGGTAATGATAGCTATGTCAGAAAAAAATATGCAAATACATGCTTTACCGTACAGTAAAGTTCACTATATCATTCCGTTTTGAAAATAAAACTTGGTTTCTATTTATTCTTGTCGTTTTAAGAACTGATACATGCATTTAAAATTATTTTGTATACGGTAAGCTTGGTAGGATGCCTCTTCAAAATAGTCGATATTATGCACTTGTAAAAATCTGGCTGAAAATATTACAGTCTGATAATAAAAATATATTAAAATTGTATATACTATGCTATATCAGGATATTTTAGATAAACCTAATACAAAAAACTGGCGCTCATTGTTGAGAGATTTGCTTTTTACTCTTGGTTTTGCTGATGCTTTGGTATGTACAATCTGTTGGTAATAATAAGTTGTTCTTAAGTTTAATAATGCAGAGAATTAAAGACCAGTGTCTTCAATATTGGAGAAGTAGACTAGATTTGTCAATTAGAGCTGTTTGTTACAAACATATTGCTTGTTTTAGATTTCAACCATATTTAGATTTGTTAAATGTATCAAAATATAGAATTGGTTTTTCTAGACTCTGACTTGTATCACATAGATTATGTATTGAAGTTGGTAGATAGCACAGACATGTAAGTATTCCTGTCACTGAGCGTTTATGTACGACATGTAATATTTTAGAAGATGAGTATCATTTTGTCATGGAATGTCAGTTATATGTAAATATACGGAAACAACGTTTACCTGCATACTATTGGAAAAGACCAAACATGTTTAAATTTACTGAATTAA
>Ga0224511_10000796_pt1 | contig 16786 bp, 16 predicted proteins | sample SF_May12_sed_USG_2_FD_169988 | JGI IMG/M metagenome (GOLD analysis project Ga0224511, IMG submission 169988) | Sediment microbial communities from San Francisco Bay, California, United States - SF_May12_sed_USGS_8_1 | ecosystem: Environmental > Aquatic > Marine > Sediment | place: USA...
ACTCGCGACGAGGAGAGACAGCCCATGGACAGATGCATATTAAAATCTTCCCATCTTTAGAGCGCTGCAAAGGGGGGGGGTGAGTTAAGGTAAGTCTTCATCCACTGCATACCAATAACCAAGCCACCTGCGTGGGTATGAAACAGTTCTTTGCTATGATGGCTTCTATCAGGATTACACTGATGAATGATGAAGTTGAAGATTTAGCACAGATCATAGGCATTACACCATGGGTTGACGACAAACCTTTTCCAGATAAGCCATCATCCCCAACAGCAATCCATTGTAAAGTTACAATTAGGTGTTGGACGTTTGATAAGCGAAATGACTGAATTTTAGCAGGGGGAACTGCTGACATGGCAAATGCAACAGCACCTTCACCTCGGTTTCCAACATCATCCACAGCCTGTGAAATAAAAATTGACATCGTATGAGTGATTACATAATTTGAACTAGAAAACACAACACCAAGTAGTAATCAATCAAGTCTCTTTGTGGTAACCTTAACATTTGCCTTATAACTACTAGGCTAACGCCTACTTCTGGTCGTGGAATTCGCTTGCTTTCGGTCGTGCTCTTGAGCAGTTGAGCAGATTTTGCGACCAAAATCCATTTCCACCGCTATCCAATCATAGTGAATCGTGCCAGAGTGCGCTTCACTATAGCATTGCCTCCTCTCACATGCAAATATACTTACTAAAACCTGAATGGAGACCAAGTGATCTGCAGCCCAATCTGGTAGTTTCACCATAAATGTCTCAGTTCTATTATCAGCTGGCTGCGGTTTGCTTAGGTTTCCAGTGATTAGATCAGACTGTTGAATGTTGTATGCGCGCTCGGTTGTGTTACACATAATCTCATAATGATCCGCTAAAATTATTTAACCAACACTAAATATGAGCTGAATGCAGTCATTTTAGGGGCCACTGGTTCAATCATACAGTGTAGAATATGCTTTACATTGCACTCAGTGGCTATACTGGTATAGGAAGTGAACTGGCCTCAGGTAAATTAACTTACACTGTAGACTCCCCATGTTTCCGAAAGGCTAGGCATTATCCCACGGGTCAGATAACCACCATAGTCAGCAACGAGGGTCCGTTTAGTTACGTGCAATCACTCAGGATGGCGGACTCCATCAATACAAAATGAACTTAACCAATCATCATGTTCAGGTTGGTAATCTGGACAAGAACTAGATGATAGTTATGCCCCCTCTTCCTCACCTTGACCAAAGTACCAATCATCTCCTGGGGCGATCCAAGAAAGTGAGACTGTGAGCTCCGTGACTGAGGTTACAGTTAATCCAATAATCTGTCCGGGAGGCTGTGGGAGAGCAAACTCTATACTATTACTCGGACCAAAATTTTCTACAAAATCACCATAGAGAGATATATAAGTCATAAAACGTGTAGAGGCCTCAAAAATGAAGGTTGGCATACCAAATGAAATGATGTTATTTCCGAAAAGAGAGCTCCATTTTTGTTCTACATGGCCACACAGCCACCACGTTTAGCAGACCGTGTAAGCCTCAGGGCTGGTCTGGAGCAATAGAATGCTCAGAGCTAGAATTCAAACAGACGGGTTCACACTCATAGTGGGAATATGGCATGAGTTACATGAACAGGGTGATAACTCTCAGGACCTAGGACCATATCTCAGCCTGAAAATTTTTATTGAAATACTTTGAGAAGGCCAGTTCGCAAACTTGCATACTTACTAACAACAGAGCACTTACCCTGATCATCGATAGCCTGAATACGGATACTAATTACATGATCACTATACTGCTCTGGGAACTCCATCATGTGAACCTCTGTAGATCCAGAAGGCTGTGGGACGTTTGGAGCCAGAAGATCAAATGGGGTGGGGTCCCCTCGAATGCTGCCTACGATTTTGTACCTGGTAGCTGTAATTAAAATGAATCATTGCTTGATATGTTATGGTGCATGCTATGCATTTAGCAAAACAAAATTGTCCATCTTCACTGCACTGAGATTTATATGGAATTTGGTCATGTCATGATCAATATCTAAGGTATGCAGATTTATGGTCTGCTGAGTCTTTTTGGGTCACCGTTTCCCATAGTGTGCAATTAGAAGAATTCTTACTTCGACCCGCGCGACCCACAAAAAAGATTACCGCTTGAGTTAAGCGTTTTCATTTGACATGCAATTCAAATCAGATGAGGGTGAAACGCAAGGCGGTCCCCAAATTGATAATTGAATCAGGGTCCATCGACTTACAATCCAGTGTGCTATACCCAATAAGTCACAGTTTCAAATCTGTATTTGGACTAATGAGTATATGAGCTAGAGCTACACCGCTTATTATCGTGCGAGTCACATCTAAGATTGTGATATGGTACAGGAACAATTGAATGGCTATGGCTACGAGTGCTAGTATATATGAATTGTGGGCATAAAGGAACTACAGGACTGTAGTAGTGAATCACCTGTTCCGTAGGTTCCATCATCTCCTGTTGCTATCCAGCTGAGGGTTACTGTGAGATTCTGTACAGACTCCACCCTCAGGTTAGTTATCTTCCCTGGAGGGACTGCGAGGTCTACAGTCACTTGATTACCAGGAGGACTGCGATTCCCAACCTGCAATTAAACACAAACTCAATTAAGTAGAACCTCAGCCAGATAACAACCTGGGACTGTATAGGGTTCACAGTGTAAATGTTGACTCAACTGGGGCCAACTCTACACGCACTACCAGAGTAGTCACTGATTTTTCTATCAAATAATTGTTACAGGACTGAGACTGAGAAGAGTTTTTGGGGTCAGTCCATCGAGAAAGTATATCACCCACCCAAAACTCTGCTATTTTTTCACGTGAAGGGAGGGGTGGAGGAATCTCGAATATTCTTCACTGGTGGGAACAGCGGGACCTACATTAGGAGGACTACAATTCCCAGCCTGCAAATAATTGGAACCCCAGTCAGATAACAACAGGGGAACGCATGGGGTTCATTTAATAAACCAATATCCATATAATAATCAATGATCATGATTTCAGTTTATTTTGACCCTGCGGCGCTATTTATATTTTCCAGGAATGCGTTTAAAATCATAACACATGTTGGTATCGGCAACGCCAAATAAGTGCAAAGACATTTTATCGCCATTGCTAAGTTGAGCTACAATTTCGGCTGAATTACAGAAGATAGTGTGGCAGTATTACAAAGTCCGAAGAGTTTGTTTACCTCATCAACTGCTATCATTGTCAACGTTGTTCGTCTATCAGCAAGGCTAATGGGGAACTCTACTGAAGTCTGAAGTGTTCTCTGAGTGATCGAGATAGGGTTACTCAGGGATAGTGAAATCTCTCCATTCTGTCCATCCACGGAATATTCCAGAATGTATGAGAAAGCTGGAAAAGATAAAGCAAATTTTATGTGATGGTATGCGTCATATTTGGTACTGTACTGCGCCAAATATGACGCATATAGAAGTGTCTCCCAACTGGGCCTGATAACAGTTGTGATGGAATAAAATATGCCATTATCGGGTGAAGTTCATGTAAACCTGAAATAACAACAGATAAACCAAAGCCTTTAGAATTATTTGATGAGTTACGGCTCGATCAATCAGAAAAAAGTAAATATGTAACATACCTGTTCTATGCGTCCCAACATCTCTTGAGGAAGTCCAGTTGAGGGTGACCCTTAAACCACCATGATCGGTCACTGAAAGGTCCATCACTTGTGAAGGTGGAATGCGCAGGACAACCTCCACTGGATCACTCAGTTCCCCGACATTTCCTAAAAGAAAGCTATTTTTGCATTTAGTACTCGAGCAGGCTTGTCATGTCGACATGACATTGAAAGCTTACCACAACTAGACTTTGCTGGGTTGGTATTCAAACATTGCTACTTATTCATGACTCACCAAGAGTAATATTAATTATGGTGTTATATTAAAAAGTCCATTGAACTGAAAGTTCTTCTGGAGAGGGGAAGAGGTAGGGTGATATCCAGCTGATAATTATCTCCACCATTTTCATCTAATAATAGGTGCATTTGCGACCGAAATTTTGGAAGAAATTTCAGACGTGAGCACACGAACACTCGGTTGCGGCGAAGGTGGACTTTGATCGAATCAAAGTTGTCCTCTCCCAACTCTAACTCGTCGGTTAGAACCGAATGATCGTTCGCGATTCGTTATTTCAACGTAGTAATCAAGCCTCTTTGTGGTAACCTTGACATTTTCCTAACTACTAGGCTAATGCCTACTTTCGGTCGTGTGCTTCAGTCGCGGACCATGACCGAAAGTGAAAGATGTTTTATTGGATCGCGCTTTTTGGTTGTGGTCTCGCGCAATTTAGCAATTTAGCAAACTCGAGCACGCGAATGCACCTTTTACCTACCCTTTTCATCGACGGCAAGAACAACGACTTTTATTTTCAGATCACTGCACCACTCTGGGAACCGTATCCCGTAAACCTCCTCAGACAGAGCAGGCTTTGGAGCATTCGGAGTCAACAAATGCGATTCACTGATCACATCAAACAGAGTTGTGTTTCCTTCAATGGTGTACCACATTTGATAGCTGGCAGCTGCAATTGAAAGGGAAATCCATTCACACCTGGGAGGGTGTTGTTGGTCCCAAAGGGCAGGCAGGTAATCAAAATTTATGCTAGCCTTACAACAGTCTGTATGTGCATGGGAATCTGCAGTTTCAATGTCAAGTGCAACACCGTATGAAGGTGTAAATTCATGATTGTCCACTGTTGTCAATACACCAGACTAGCTCAAGCGGGCTAGCAAGATAGCTCAATGATATAGAGTGTTGGCCTGCAACTGCGGGAACCAGAGTTTGAATCAGAGTCAGAGTCATGACTGCTGGATCTCATTAGCTCCTCACTCTCTTCTTACCTCGTATCACTCCAATAAAACTCAGGCTTAGGTATTCTATTAAATAGGAGGGCCAAGGCCCGATTAAAAATCAGAGTAAATTACATATACCCAGCCGTTATTGATATTTACCCGTTCCGTAGGTTCCATCATCTCCTGTTGCTATCCAGCTGAGAGTCACTGTAAGATTCTGCACAGACTCCACTGTCAGGTTAGTTATCTTCCCTGGAGGGACTGTGAGGTCTACAGTCACTTGATTACCCGGAGGACTGCGATTTCCTACCTGTAATTATTGGAGACTGCTGACAGTGGGGGTTCTCTGCATGACCTGAATAGACCTAAGCTGAACCGGAAGTTCCTTATTAGAGTTAAAAAATCCATCAGTCACGTCCCTGGTGAGGCTTGTGATGTGTTTTCAGTTTCACTGGCACACCCATCATGTTGTCATTAGCTATTCAGCAATGGCGTGGTGCATACCGGAAGTATAAATTAAGAGCTCACAGTTAAATTGGGACACTGGTGAAGCAAGAATATGGCAAAGATGTAAGTTAAATGATATGATCACTATATAAGGCAATATCGGCACTTCTGGAAAGTTCTGGAAAGTTCTTAAAATCAATTTCATAGATACTTTTTAACCCATTTCAGAGATCTTGAACTTGAGAGAATAAGTCTATTCACGTGCATTCGGTCACGCGAGCACGCGAACGGATAGCTGCGGTTAAAAAACCCAGCAGTTCCGGGTGCAGTTTTGGGCACATCGGAGTTGTCCTTTTTCACCGTCTTGTATGTCTAAGGATAAAAAAAGTTGTGCTGTCTGTAACTTCATTTTCAGACGCAGCTCAGGTACATGGTTTGTAAAAATGCACTTTCCGGGTGCACTTTTGAGCAGAAAGACTGAAAATGCGTTTGAAATTGTGTTTCAGATGCCAAAACCCGAGCATAATGAGGACTCAAGAGTAACATAAATTATTAGTCCCTTGCTAACAGTCAGCAGAATGCTGCTAGAAAAGGGGTCTTAACTGGATTGGCAGTCCCACTTCTGATTGATTTCATTGTTTGCATACTTTCTCAATTCTAGCACACCTCATATGCTTTATCACCTCGACTTTCATTCAAATCTGTCTTCTTTCATAAGCGCTGTTACAATGAGCTTCGCATAGATAATGCTTCAATGGTTTGTTTTCATGGGTCAACTGCCGGTAAACAGCCCCTCCTCGGCATCACTGAGCCGTTGCGAGAAAGCAAATCTATAGGCGTTACGAAGTTGCTCTCTCCTGTGAAAAATCTATTGAAGGCTTTACAAGGTTACACATACAGACCATTGAATAAGTGATTGTCTTTTAGCGAGGTAAGAATACAGAGTATGAAGGGAATCTGCAAGGTCATGCCATTTTTTATATCATACCTCATCAACAGCGATCATTGTCATCACTATTCGCGCATCAGCAAGCCAATCAGGAAACTGAATTACAGCCCTCTGTTCTATTTCTTGAGTGGCAAGAACATCGATCGGCAGTTGTGGAACAAACATCTGTCCATTCTGATAGTCCATAGAATATTCCAGGATGTATGCAAATGCTAGAAATGAAAGTAAACTCTGTTATGTCCTAAAGAATGCCAGTCTAATGTATTTGATATCTATTTCAAAGGCACGCGTTATGGTTGGTCCAGGGACAACATCGACGTCCCAGAACAACGATGTTAGGCAACCAAATTAACAGACAAGTCGGTTACAACAGATCTGCATGTAACAAACCTGCGCAAACCATTATTCCATAATGTTTGTAGAGGCTAGGAATGAAATTAAACTCTGCATGTTCAGTAGAATGCTCATATCATTCGTTTTTATGCCAAGAAAGACATACGCATATCATTCTTGGTATAGCGATATAATCGTTATGGCAGGGGTATTGCACTACACAATAAAATTCCGGTTCCAAATGATTAGGAGTATAGACTCTCAATAAATCGTGAATTCCACACAAACCATTGGATTTGTTAATAAGCTGTCAAGTATGGCACAAATATTACATAACATATTCTGCACTTGCCTATTCCATGGCTTCCATCATCTCCCACGGAGGTCCAGTTGAGGGAAGCTTTTAGGCCATCAACATCAATTAGAGCTAAGTCGACCACCGCGGAAGGCGAGATGTTCAAGTCAACTGCTATTGGGTCAGTCAACTCACCAACATTTCCTGCAACAACAAACCCCATGGCTTATCATTACTTTATGCGACTAGTGGGCAGAGGTTATGTCTTTGCCGGTACCCTCATTGCCTTAGAAGGAGTTTTGTCTTGACTTAGTATTATGTTTGTAACAGATGCTTCACAACAAGAGTAAGTGGTTTCAGTGTGTTGACGAGTGCTCTTCTGGTCACTGCATTTGTTGTGTGAGCATTCAGCGTTTGCGATAGGTTATGCTGGGACGGCTAGTGTCGGAAGCTCATGAGCTTTATTCCTGGGCGCTCTGTGGTCAGTTCTGGAGTGCCTTTCACCATTTCATCTGGCTCAGACAGTATCCATTCTTCCATATCGAAGAAAATAGAATTCTGCAGTCTGTGATGTACTGTGGATCGCGAGGGTAAACTCAAATACAGTCTGAGACTTATGAACCCAGTTCGCTCAATAGCAACAGACCATTTATTTTGATTGTTGTTGGCTCTGCGCTTCTGTCATATATGACGATTACGTATAGCTTGGTTTATCATTTCATCATTATACAATTCGACGTTAGCTCAGGCAAAACCTCCCAATGGTTTTACCGGCTTCAGCCTGACGGCCCGTGTACAGTTTGTTCCTCCATGAAATTTTCTCTATAGAGAGGGCAGTCCATGTTGCGGGGTCCATGGCAAAATCTCCTTGGTTGTGCTTGTGAATAGATAAGGCCTAGTAGGTGCCTATGAATAAAGACTTTCTCAAGTCTGTTTCTCACCTTTCTCATCACTAGCCTGGATCCTGGCCTCCAAGATTCTGTCTGAAAGAGTCTCTGGGTATTCCAAGATGATGGTCTCTAGCACTCCAGCTGGTTTAGGTGATGACAGGTTGCCACTGGTTACGTAGTCATTTGCACTAACCCAGTCTTCCTCTGATTCCCACGTATCGCCTTCAGCAGGGGTCAAATACCAAAGATAATAGTTCGATGCTGCAAAAACAAGCATACGCTTGACATAAGGTTTTATGTATGTGGAAAATTGAAGCTGCACTGATCCCCAAATGTACACAGGTATGAAAGGAAGAGGACTCTGAATTAGCAGCTTCTTGTCTGATTATGCAAACTTGTTCCTGTAGGCGACAGCCTTCAGAAAACCATAAAAAAATTAATTAAAATGACATAATTATTCAGTATAAAGGATCTCATTCAGTTGTGTTTGGCTATGCAAAAATCCTTAATTCAATGGTTTGACAATATGGATTGTTTGTATAAGCCAGAAAGTCATGTTTGCAAAGAGGCTACCTCTACCAGGACCAAAAGCATGCTTACCTCTGCCAGTGAGCCAATCATCACCAGGAGCAAGCCACTGAATAGTAACTGTTAGACGGTCTCTCTCTAAGACTCTTGCTTCAGAAAACTTTGCCGGAGGTAGACTTAGTGTCCAACTAACAGAGTTGCTCATTGGTCCGGCGTTACCTGTATGTCAAGGCACACAAAATAACCCAATATGGATAAAGTATTGCGACTGCATGCAACATTTTCTATAAAATTCGCATTTTGACTTTTGTTTCCATGCCAATCATAAAATTCTTTTGAATTAGATTAACAAATTGCTTTGCTTGATTTGCTATAGTTCCCTTGTGGACATTGTGGACAAAAAGTGTGATCGTTTGACAAATGCCATGCATTTTTTTATTTCCCCATTCTTGCACGTGAATGAGACGCTGCAGTTAAACCTACCCTTTTCATCCACTGCTTGAACATTGATGGTAACCCTGTGATCTGCCAATTCTCGTGATAGCTGCACAATGATGGTCTCCATAGTGCCAGCCATGGCCGGCGTAGAGAGGTTTCCTAACAGCACTTCGGATTGGTTGATTGGTACATTCGTAGCTGACATTGTGGAATAGAATAGTTGATACAAGTGTGCTGTAATAAGAATAAAATCTAATTCAAAACCAGTGGCAGCGTAGCTCTTCCTAGCTGTCATAAAAAATGACAAAAATTCAAATGATTCCATTCCAAAGATGCTGAGACCTGATAATTACTGGGCTGCTTTTAAAGAGTGTCGAGAGCAGAAACGGAGAACAAGACTGAGCTGTCCTAACTCCATCGATGATGCGAAAATGCGAAATTATCGTTTTACCTCTATGCTACTTACCTGTTTTACTGCTATAGTCATCCCCTGTCGCCGTCCAGCTCAGAGTCAACGTTAGATTATCAGCCGCGACAATCTCTAAATCATTCACCTTCCCCGGAGGAACTGGTAGGTCAACTTCAACTGGGTTACTCAGTGGTCCGACATTACCTGCCTGCGAAACGGAGCATATATCATTCGATTAGATATCACACACAGAAAAGAATTTATTTTGGACATCTTGGTCTTAATTGGAAATTGATAAAAATTGTCCGAGCGAGTGTTCCCTGGTGTCATGGAGTTTCAACTTTTGATGGTTGTTCACCTGGTGTTCTCACCAGAAATTATAGACAGTACATACTATACATTTCAATGAGGCTTATGGGTTAAAAAGGTTGGGCTGAAATGGGATATCAAAAAGTTTTGTACCACTAGTACCACAGCATTTCCGGGTGAACCTAACATGTTTATGGTCCTTCCCCCACTATTTCGCGCAATAAAATGATGATATTACAGTAGAAAGAAACTGTTTCCGCACCTCATCCTGTGAAGACACACCGATATAAAGTCTTTGATCAGCATGGCTAGCAGGAAACTCTATGCTGACTGTCTCTTTCGATCCTGCTGGCGATGGTTTGAAGAGATGGCCTGAGGTCAACTGGCCCTGGCTGACGACAACTGATTGATTCCATGATGGAAATCCTGCTCCATCTTCCTCCAGCAGATATTTTATGATAATGCCAGAGGCTACAAAAATATGCAAGATTACTTTATTCCTATTGATAGACTAAAACGTACACTTGTAACTGGATAACCAGCAAGATTATAGGCGCATTAGCATGCCCGTGACCGAAATTGATTCAAAAAATTTTGGTTATGGGCACACAAACACATTGTAGTGGTGAGGAAGCGCAGTTGAGTTCAGGATGGATTTTAATCCACTCAGAGTTGTCTTCTCCCAACTTTAACTCATCGGTTAGAACCGAACAACCATTCGCGATTTGTTATCCCAACATAGTATAATCGAGTCTTTTTGCAGTAACCTTGACAGTTAGCTAAACTACGCCGCTAGAGCCTATTGTCAGTCGCGGAATTCTGTTCACACGCTTTCGGTCACAGACCACAACCGAAATCCCGCTTTTTAATCGCGCTCTTAAACAGTTCAGCCAATTCATTTCAGCCGCGCGAAAAACGAGCACACAAATGCCCCTCATGCATCAGGTAATAGAGAATACCCCCACACAACTATGTCATATGAGTGCCTTGGCAGCACATGAAACAAATTAAATTGAATTTTCAAGGTCCATGATTACACCTCAAGCTGTGGGCTACGGCTAGATACATACCAGAACCAGATTCTCCATCATCACCAGCTGCTGTCCATTGGAGGGTTACAGTCAGGTCGGATACCATGAGCACAGTCAGATCTGTTATTTTTGCTGGAGGAATTGCTAATAATGTGTCCACAGAATCGCTTATGCTTCCTCGATTTCCAACCTGCGAGTTTGTATAGTAGCGAACAGATGGTGCGAACTGTCTTTTTTATCCAAAACTATGCTACGTTTACATTCATTGAACGCAAAATGGATTCAAATGACAGTAGCATTGCTTCTATTTCCTGGGGAGTGATATAACCAGGCATCCGAAACACCACTTTGATTTGAGAATGTATGCATACACAACGGTTCATCATGCGTGTCAGTGATTTCAGGCTGTGCGATCAGTCATAGATTGGAGAAACATAACACATATTCATGCAAATTACCTGTTCCACAGCGCTCAATACCATTCAAAGGAGATAAAGGCAAAGATATGTCAGCCAACAACACGGTTTGAAATATTGAATACAATTTGGCACTCATCACCATTACTTGTTTTACTTTATGGAATGAAAATGGTACAGATTATATTCATATGAAGATACAGTATGAAAATCATTTAGTTACCAACAGAATGCATTCTATACTCTCATTATAACTGCGAGCTGCCCCAACTCCGCCTACCTTGGCTCACGGATTAAACTGACATTTCCCGCCGGAGTTACTCATCCACTCTTTTTCTGTCAGCCCAGAAAGACATCGAAAAACCCATCATTTGATCCGTCAATAGAAAAATTGTCAAAATGTCCAATGGCATAATTTGCGTGGAACAGAAAGGCATTCAAACTGGTCTTAGATACCTCACTTTGCTCACTCTATGGATGGTTCTTACCTCATCTGTGGCTTGGATGGCTATCCATACTTGTCTGTCTGCAAGCGTTGGTGGGAATGTCAAAGCAAACTCTTCCAAACTTCCTGGAGGCTGAGGAGATACAGTACCAGAAGAAGTAACAGATTCCCTTGTGATGGCGATTGCTCGCGCCAAAGTTAGCGGTTGGTTCACCCAATAGTAGAACACATATTCAGATGCTGAAATAATAAATACAATGATATGGTCACACAATATTTGCCCGCACTTTGCGACTTAACTGTAAACTCTTTCAAAGCACTCTTTCACTCAAATTTTCCCAACCTGAAAAGCCAAGAGGAAAAACCTCGCAAGATGAATTAGCGGCTACCTTTCTCGTGTAATTTTGACTACTGTCAACAAAGCAAGTGACTAGTTTGGTCTGTACGTCTGGTCTTGTGACTTTTGTAATTGAAATTCTTCCGAAATGGTTTTCTCCTGTCCTAGGCCTCTTTTCTTTTTAGCTGTGTTCAATAACAAGGGAGTCCTCAGGTAGCACCTAGACCTACCATTGCCGCGTATCCCATCATCACCCACACTGGTGAAGTGTAGAGTAACATTCAGCCCTTGTGTCTTATTGATACTCAAATCCATGATCTGACCTGGGGCGACATTCAGTGTGATGTTGACCCTGTTACCTAAAAAAAGCTGAGGTTTTACCATGCATATCATAATGATAGGGTGGTCTCATAGCTTTAGCTATGCATAGAAGGAATCGTACTAAAAGGAACAAGTTGAATGGTCTGTTGAACGAACAATGGGCTTGCTGGTCAGTCAAGCTGGTGATCAGCCAGTCGCTCAATTTATTATTTCTCCATCAGCCACCAAATGGGTCCGCTGTTTGACCACACAATTATTTTGTTGCTTCACTCGTCACCTAATTGAGTGCTCAGTCAATAGGCATTTTCGGACAGGTTCGCGTTCATTGTGCATTGCCCTGTGCTGAATCAACGCACCGGAAGCACGCCATAGTGCCTGAACATAGGGGTTGGAGTTTTCTGCTCGATCAGAGAAGTCATCCGAATGCGTTTGGACGAGGCGACTCATGGCTAATTGTTTGTTAGCGAAAAAATACGTTGACTCGCTGTCACGGTTGTTCGGACAGACTAACGCGTCGGACTTTCACTTTTTATTTAGTTGCCGATGTGAATTTTGCGTTCACATCACAGTCTATTTGGCTAATGCGAGAGGCCACCTGAATTAAAACAAAGATAGAGCCCTCTTTTACCCATCCCGTTAGGGCTACATTAGTTTATCCTAAAACGCTTGGTCTGTCTGGCATACAGTAATTGAAATTAATCCTGGTAAACATTGCGCTTGTAATTTGGACATCTGAAAAATCATTCCAAAACATAACATTTTTTCCCAATCAAAGATAATTTTTAATATTAGAGTTTTGTGGATTTAACACTTTGTGTTGCGTTAGACCTGCATGTACCTTCTGAACCATAATTCTCTGATTCATCTACGGCAGCAACCCAGAACTCCAGAGTAAAGTCAGCGCACTCTGATGGAAGCTCAATCTCAAACTTTTCTCTGCTACCGCTGACCGCTGGCGATTTCAGGACTCCTCTTCTCAGGTCAGACTGCTGGACAGAAATGATCTCCACTGCGTTCATCTTCTGATAATAAATCTCATACCTCGAGGCTGCAACAGTATGCTTGTCACTGAGCCTTACTGGCCAACGGTTCGACTATCTATCTGTAGCCGAATATTTCCCACTTATGTCCATGAACTAAATTATTTATCACGGGGATCATTTTGGAATTAAGGTTCTGCCTTCCTAATGTTATCCACGTAATATAGAATAGAATGCTCCTATTTCATCAAACTGAATCTGCTTTACTTTAGGTGCTTTTTCACTCCATTCGGTCGTCTTGTCCACTTCGGACCAGACGTTCAAGACGGACGTCTTACCCCCAAAAATGGAATGAAAAAGCATTGTCTGGTCCGCCTTGGACGTCCGACCATTTGTCTCCCAGAGACAAAATGAGTATGTCGTCTGACTCATCAACCAATCAAATGGTCTTCCACGGGGTACCTAACAACGTTCACTCATTTCCGGTCTCTTACTAGGATCATTGGAAAGCGAAATCTGTTCGATTTCGTGACAATATTCATTCAACTAACAGCACGAGGTTTCTCTGGACAGAGAGGCAACCTGTAGTGAAAGAATTGAATAGTGAATTGACTTTCTTTTGAAGTTATGAGCAAAGAACGGTTGTCGTTTCTGGAAACACCAGTTCGGCCCCATTGCTTGGCTCCAAAGTGAAAAGGGCCCTCGGATACATCCTACGCCCAAACCAGACCAGTCCTGCCCCCAGTCCGAGGCAGACCAGACACCCGAATGGAGTGAAAAAGCACCTTTAGAGTGCTATGTAAACCTCCCTGTCTGAACCCCAAATAAAATAGTCCACTCACCTGCCCCAACGTGGCTGTCATCTCCCACTGAAGTCCAACCTAACAGAACATTAAGGTCATTGACTGTGAGAATCTCAAGGTCATCGATGGCTGCCGGTCTCATCCAATCGAGAAGAACTAGAGGGGTGACTCTCAAGAAGAGGATGTTACTGAAATGAGCTTCATTCCCTTCTTCATCTCCAGCCAGTACAACCTAATAAAAATGTGCCACACAGTCTTACTTTTCTCCATTACGAAAGTCTTTTAATCTATTTCCAGTTTCACCTATTGATATTGTGAACCCTACTCTGCTCTGCTAGGCTCGGATTGGCTCGACTCGACTCGGCTCGGCTCTGTTCCGCTCCAGTCTGCTCTACTTTACTGTTCTCTACTCCACTGAATGAAGATTGTGGGATATAAGACCCTGAGTAGACCTGTAGTGACGTTCAGTTTGATGATGAATTGAATAGAGTTGATCGCAAACTAATGAGCAACTCCAACGCTATATGGTCACAAAGAGTGATAATTTAGTAGTCACTGTCACATGATCAACAAAATGCGTACCAGACAAGTATGCGCTTGGTAGGTTTCATCCCTCATAAATTAATGCACGAACTTACGAAAATGAGTGGGACGTCTCCATATTCTTGTGGAAAGAGAATTGTGAAGTTTTCGGTTCTGTTGGTCTCTTGTGGAGCAGACAGGTTGCCCTGGAGAAGCTGTGACTGGTTGACAAGTGTGGAATTCGTAAGCCCTGTCATTAGAAACTCTCCAAAGTTTGAGTAATAAAGTTTATAATAGCTAGCTACAATGGAAAGCATGAATAATAAGGTGCATTGTAGGCGGAAGCAGGCATTAATACTGCTACGCCTTTGCTAATATTATTCGTGTTTGAAAGAATAAACCAAGCATACCCATCACCCTGATACCCAATTCTGATCAGGTAAAGACATTATTCATTAGGTCCATTCATGTGCTTTCGGTCAGACACAGACAACAAAATGTCAGACGCGATCACGTGAATGGATAGGTGCAGTTAAAGGGTTTCTGGTGTAGTTTCAGGCGCATCAGAGTTGCCCTCTCTCAATGTCTTGTGTTTCTAAAGAGAAAAGAGTTTTGCAATCTGTTTCACAGTCTGCTTTGGAACAACGAAGCGATCATTGAAACGACCATAGAATAAGAAAGCGATCGATAGTTAGCCTTGACATTTTGATAACCTTGAAACTGTACAAACTAGTACGACATAGAACTCTGTTCGCGTGATCAAATCCACTTTCAGATGCAGCCGAGGCACATGGTCTGTAAAAACACACTTTTCGGGTGCACTTCTGAGCAGAAAAACTGAAAATGTGTCTAAAACCGCATTTCAGATGCCAAAACCCGAGCACGAAAATGCACCTATTGTCTGTATACCAAACACTTCCTGCGCTACTTGCTAGTTTTGTAGAAAGTTCTTGATTTTACTGAGTTGTAAAGAAATATTGTTCGTATTGGTAATGATTATTAAAAGGAATGCCCTGTGTGTATTGGACCTGGGTAATGGTACTGTCACACTAGACAACTTTCCCGTATATGAGAATCATCGACGGCTTCACAGCCGAGTCATTGTGGACTTATCTTCTCTTCTTTAAGAATGGTGAAACACGTACAAATTGGGGTTCCGGGCTGGAATAAACCATTTTAACTGAAAGAAAATAGCATAGCTGATTCCGATTTAAGATGCCCAGTTCTAATGCTATTTTCTAGAATTCGGCTAAAGTTGTAACTCAACTCGGTACCGGCAATCGGAGATAAATCTTTTAACACTTTATTGCCGAATGCCGGTTGAGTTACGACTTTGGCTAAGTTCCAAAAGAGTAGTAGCAGAACCGAGCAAAACAACCTGAAATCAGTATTATTCACTTTAAAATGTTCGCTTCGTTCAGTTAAAATGGTATTCCAGCCCAGAACCCCTATTTGTACGTGTTTCAGCCATTCTTAAAGAAGAGAAGATAACACCGTACCGACTCAGCCACAAAGACGTATACAGAGAAGTCGTCTAGTGTGGCAGTACCATAAGACAAACTGATACAAAAGACCTCTTGCAAACTCAAAGATGAAAATTTGGTGGGTTCATTGAATAAAACTTGATACCACTTCAATGCATTAGTCAGTTCAAATGAAAGGCGATAGGTGATCAAATCAGTTTCTTTCATTGTAACATAAATTGCACCAAGGAACTTCTATCAGACATGCTAGGCCAGCCTACTGCATGCATACATTTGCAATGCTCCCAGTTTGCGGCTGGCAAGGACAGTTTGTGTGTCCAATTAGTAGCAAAAACACCTAGAAACCCTCTTGCAGTGCCTACCTATCCATTTTGGCACCATGAGACTTAAATACAACTTCGCTGTGGGATAAATCTCCTGCAAATTTGGCTTTTCTCACAACATAAATTCCCAGTAATAAAATTACTCAAATCACCTATTCCTTCCTCATAATCATCACCGACAGATGTCCATTGCAGAGTGACTGTCAGATTGTCATTTTCAGTGGCAATCAGATCCGTGATCCGAGATGGTGGGTCACGATCCACGAAGAAAGATGGTGGCGGTAAAGTTACCGACACAAAATTACTCAATTCACCAGCATTATCTACAACACATATGGGCAATAACAGCTTCGTATTTCAACGATGGAGCAGTTGCGAGGCGTTGTACAGAAGTTGGCCTATTGATAGAGTCTATTTGCATTGAGGGTGTCCCAGGGTGAGTCTCTTGGTATAAACTTTGATACCAATGTCGCCTAAAAGCAGCCATGGCTTACTCGATATACTTGCAATGAGTTGTGGGTTCGAATCTGAGAGTAGTCAACAGTGGTGGTAGGAAGAAAATTGGACCTTAATTCGCTCCTGAGCTCCAACAAATTCTCGCTGTGAACTGGGGCACAAACTCCATGACCCCTTACAGGTCCTAAGAATGTGGAGTATGAACGTGCCAGAAGAGTGACCACTCCATTGAACCT
>Ga0224511_10000797_pt1 | contig 16782 bp, 14 predicted proteins | sample SF_May12_sed_USG_2_FD_169988 | JGI IMG/M metagenome (GOLD analysis project Ga0224511, IMG submission 169988) | Sediment microbial communities from San Francisco Bay, California, United States - SF_May12_sed_USGS_8_1 | ecosystem: Environmental > Aquatic > Marine > Sediment | place: USA...
AGTTAACACTACCCTGGCGAAGTAGCAAATAATCAATTACCGCCCAAAGTGTCCTTTTTATCAGTGAGCAGTGACATTAAGGTCGCCGGTCACTGATCATTGCGTGTCGCTGTGTATTGACATACAGTGTCTCGCATGGGGAGCCAATGTTTGACAATCAGCAAGGACCATGGTTACCAGGTGACCAGCTTTTGGGTGTCGTGTATACTCAACCCAGAATTTCAATCTAAGAATCAATGTGAATTCCTATTTTTGGTGGGGTATCTCCTTTGTACAGGCCTTTGGGAAGCTTCTCACTCTGATTTGCCAATGGCATGAATAAGGTCCCAAAATGTGGATAAGATCACCCCACGGTTGTTAAAGATTTACCTCTCTCCAGGTGATATATATGTAAAATCACTCCACGGTTGTTTAAGATTTACCTCTCTCCAGGTGATTTACCTGGCTCCAGGTGATATATATGATTTACCTGTCTCCAGGTGATATATATGTCAAAAAAACATGGGCACGCATGGTTTCTAATCTATAGTATGATAAAATCAACAAATTTCAAAAAGCTGCAACCGGGAGTAGAAGCAGTTTTAAAACCTCCATATTAACAGTGGAAGAGCTCAAGACTGGCATTTTGGTAGAGCTGGCGCTGGGGTTAGGTGCGGTATGCACTTTTATACAACGTACCATTGTTATACTAACGAGTGAGCCGTGAATGAGTAGGACAACACTTTATTTTGCTCACTGAAATTGTTGTCCGAGCACCAATATTTGTGTACTATTGTTCAAAATCATATCATGATTGCGTCATTATAAAGCTGAAATACCATGAATTCCCACAGGAATTCCATGGGGATTCCAGAGAGGAGTAATTCCCGGAGGAAGTAAGTAGTCTGCAGCGGCTCACACAGCGGATTCCTCAGGTGGTTCGGCTACTTTTACAATCATCTTACCAATGTTGGCACCTTGCATCATATCCACAAATGCTTTACCGGCATTCTCCAGACCTTCGTAGGTAGTTTCCTTTACCTAATTTAAAAGCGTCAAGGGTGCTAGAATTGCGCGAGTGAAGTGAAGTCAGTTTTATATACATATGGTGAAGCAATGGTTTAGTCGACAGTGTACTGGACCTTAGACCGGGGTTCCTGGTTTAATATTTGGTCTGGGTAAAAACTTTGTCTCTCGCAAAATCCTCATCGGTTTCGGATTATGAGGTTATATAAAGGAGGTCCACCCATAGAGTTACCGTCTCTATGGGTGTGAGCAGAAACTCTCCTAATGACTCACTCCAAGGATGCCGAATTTCTGGACCACTGCCGACAGCCATTCTGTCATCGAAAAACTGAAGTACTTTCCATTGATCATATGAACAATTCAATGGTTCTGCCAATTATATGGATCTTACATGATATGTGGGGCGTAGGGTTCTCAAGAGTTTGTACTGATCGCGAAGGGCTCTAGCCTGATCAGTATGATATGCTTGGGTTGGCTGTCACAATGATTCACTTAGAGCCCTTCCGTCGTGTAGATGAACTTGATCCTTTAGTATACAGCTAAGAAGACGGCTAGCTGGCAGACTAGCTTACCTTCAGAGAGCCATCTTTGATCCAGGCCTGCAGTTGCTTCATTGAAGCCTCCCACTTTTCCTGATAATTCAGCACTAAAAACCTCTCTCTGCTCACACAAAAAAACACGAATTAACCAAATATACAATCTATTCATGCGGATGATATCATGATACTATCATCATAATCAAACAAAACTTCACATATCATTTAACATTTAAGTGATCCTACAGGCATAAATGATAAAGCCTTCTAAGGCGATTTTTGATAGCAGGTTGTACAATAAAAATGATACGTTGTATCCTTTACGTTCTTTACCACGGGAATCAAATCGGAGTAAATCCCACCTTTCTATTTCATTCATGTCAGCATGTAGATCAGCATCATCGCCCAGTGGAGGAGGGTAGGCCTGATCGGTATTATACATCGCTATCTGTCCACAGAGCACCACCCGACCTTTAGGTTTCATCTACAAATGTACTCCTTTCAGTCATTGTGTTCGCGAGATGCTGACGGGAAGTTAGCCTATCGTTTTATCTACCAGTTGGTAGTGAAGATAGCTAGTTGTATAGAGTGATGGGCTTCAGCCTGGAGAACTCTACATTTAGCTGTTGTGGCGGGCTCAAGCTGTGACACCGCGAGCTCTTTAATACAGTCCTAGTTTAAAACAAAAACAAGCCTCACTATCAGGTGGAGCGCTGATAGTAAAAGATGTTATCGAAGATTAGCTTGTGATCAGCCTATCAAGGCTTGTACATGGTGTCACATCTCCCCTAGCAGGATAGCTCAGTCGTTAAAAAGTGCTGGACTTGCAACCATGAAATCCTGGGCTCGAAAATGAGCTCCTCACATTTAGCTTCTACTGCTTCAAAAAGCCTCGGGCTTAGGATGTCCGTTAAATAGGATGGCCAAGTGCCCGAGTAGAAAAAAATAACTAAGATTTCTTTTAATCATTCTACTCGGGGACTCGGGTTGTCCTTTTTAGCAAACCTCCTAAGCATAAGGCTGGTCGGAGCGATGGGAGGCACAACGGGAGCCAGCTATTACCGGGATTCAAACCCAGGTTCTCACGATTGCGGGCCCAACTCTACCGCTGAGTTATCTGTTATCCCTAATTAAAAGCCCTTGACTACGCATTTTTAATCAACCTGGTTTCAATGGAAGGGGTGTAGGCAAAATATACTCATCTGCAGGAGGATGTTATCACCGATTGTTATAGCCACCTTAAACTCACCTGCAGGACAATGGTATCACTGGTTGTGCCTCCCACATTATCAAAGTAGACGTTGATGCCTTTTGGGCAGAGTTCCTTAAGCCGATTCTTCAGGTTTTCCGTTTTGTAATTGATAGTGGCCGTGAAGCCGAGCTCCTCGCGTATTACTCGACACTTCGCATCAGTGCCACAGACTCCAACTACATTGGCACAGCCCATCAATCTCGCAATCTACAGATGAGGAGTGGGGAGAGATTACAGCTGAGTATCAGTAATGGCACTGGCACACTAGACGACTTTCCACCCAACCAGTTGCAGCTGTCAACGACAATTAAATGCAAAATCATGTACTTGCTATTGCCGGTATGAACGTGAGCTTCGATTTCAGCTGAATTCCAAAAAAATATCAACAAAATTGGTCGAAATAGACCGGTGGTTGGTTATTAGCTTATTTTAGTTTGTTGCAGTTCAAAACCTTAATTTTTCAGTGTTTTGGTAGCTCTATAGAAAAAGAAGACAACTCTGCTGAGTGATGAGCTTAGAGAGCACAACTCCAAATATTTAGTTCTGGTTGGACTGAGCGGGGTCATAACATACACACTGTATCAATTCCTGTTTTGTATGCATTGCCCTGGTTCTTCTATGGATGCTCTCCCCCACCCCTGCATCAATAAATTATATCACTTGACTAGTCTGTCGTATACGTGCAGTCAACTTGAACTCTCAAGATTGAGCACCAGTTTTCGGTTATACTGTACCATCACGAGCACCTTTTCCTCATATTACTGTGATACAGTGGATAAATGATGTGGAGCGCTAGTTGTATGGTTACAAGATCGCCATGCTATGGTGATGTATAGTGATGGAGTAAAGGTGAAGCAATCGTTTACCTGTCCGGCGAGGGAGCCAGTGGCACCAGCAGCTGCCGTTACCACACAGGTATCCCCCAAATGTGGTTTTCCATGTTCCTGTACTCCCAGCAACGCGGTGAGACCAACCATCCCAGTACAGCTCAGAGGCAGTGTATACCATCGCTTTTCTATACAGTCCTCATTTAACTAAAATAATGATGCTCATGGATACATGTACACTATATCAATAATACCCATTGATAAATGTACAATGACATGTATTCCAATTCAGGTTAGCCATGAAGCTTAGCCAAACCCACATGTTACATAACATTGAGCTGCCCCTGTCGCACTTGTTCATACCTCAAATGCCAGCAATTCATATCATCTATGAACAAATAATCCTTGGAATAGTTTTCTCAATGTGGTAAAAATTGAAGGCTGAAACTCCCCGATTGTGAGTTTGCCCTAGAAGTGATTAAGATTCTGACCATTCGTAGAGACAGACGTAAGGAGTGTTTAGCGGCGTTTGCAGCAAAGAACTTCTTCCATGGCCAACCAAACTCCGCTCCTACGAAGCAGCCGACCTTAAACTGAGGACAGTTTGTAGCCGTAACTACACCCACTCCGGCGGTGCCTTCAACAGCTTCGTTCAGAGGCCATGCGTCCATGTACTGTACTCCAGTAGATGCATTCATGCGACACCTCTAATCAAAATTAATCTGAGATGAAGATTTACAATTAATAAGGCTCTGGGCATGTTTGAGGGAGCCCAGCATCCCGAAAGGATAAGTGGCGGTATGAACAATGATATAAACAACGTTTGCAGGACAAGAGTCAGAACACCGGGTAGAGAAACGGAAGAGTTTGAGGTAACGGTAGGTGTCGCTTCCTAATCGATCCTTATCATATTCACGAAAGACATATGATGAGATCGCCGCGCTCAAGGGTATGTTATTTGCTGACGATGTGGTGTTATGTACAAAGACAAGGGAGGAGGCAGAGTGGAGATTGGAGCTGTGGAGAAATGCTTTTGAACAATAAGGCCTTAAAGTTAGCTGAAAGAAAACAGAGTAGTTGTGCACTGGTGGAGGAGAAATGCAGGATGGAACTATCCTGATACAGGAGAAGTCAGTAAACAGTGTGACAAGCTCAAAGTATCTTGGCGCTTCAGTGCAAGAGAATGGAGGAGTGGAGCAGGAAATAAGAAGAGTACAGCCTGGAAGGACCAGTTGGCGAGAAAAATGGGAGTTCTGTAGGACTGAAAAGTAGCTCATAAAATATAGAAAAAAACGCCACAAACAGATGGTTAAACCAGCTATGTTATATAGTTTAGAATTGGCAGCACTTATCTAGGCCAAGGAAAAGAGTTAGAGGCGGTAGAAACGAGGTTGCCCAGATACAAGACAGGTGTTTCAAGAAAAGACAAGACCAGGAATGGGAATATCAGGCAGACGTTAGGGATAGAAGAAAAGTTGACAGATAAAGTCAGAGAAGGTCTACAGAGATGGTTTGGACATGCGCACGGAAGGGGAAATACCTACGTAGGAAAGAAGGCAATGACGTTGACGGTAGGCAACAGGAAGAGAGGGAGGTCGAACAGACGATGGTCAGACTGCACGAAAGAGGATTTAAATAGCGTCCTAGCAGTGGGTGCAGATGCACAGGCTAGAGTGAGTTGAAGGAACAGAGTCCGCACCGGCAACCCCGACCGGGGAGACAGCCCGTAGAAGAATAAGGCTGTTTGAAGAGATTAGCCTCTCTTCGGCTTGGACTGGAGTCTGACTATAACAAGGCCATTCTTTGCTTACACAGATTGCATGAACAGGCGAACGGCTAGCCTTCATTTAGGAAAGTCCTTGGTGTGCCCCCATAGAGAAGAAATAGCATATTTCAAGTTTGACTTCGGGGTCCATGATAAAATCTTCACTGTGTTTGGGAAGTTTCATGTGACTTTTCACACAATCATTGGCATTATACTTTCTGCATTGGATCTACATTCATACATGCAAGTCCATCAATAAGACTTATCATTGAGAAAAACAATAACAGCTTTCTACATAAACAAAATGACCCATCCTGATAAAAATGATCACTTTTATTCAAACTAACTGCAACAAGAGCTAGTCTGCAAATGCCAACATACCATCATAGGATCCACACTCAGATAGAGTGTCTTAATGATAATGTCATTATCAGCGAGGGCAGGGGCTTCACACGCGACATACTTGAAGTTATCACAGGATGGCACAGCGTCTGCACCTGAACGTAGAGGATTCAAATCTGAGTCTCACCTCAGGCTCACACAGTTCAGTGCACCAAATAATTTTAGCAACTGATCAAGGAACTTCCAAGAATCGAAATCATGGTGAAACGAACAGACAAAACGGTACAGAGTACATGGCTTCGAAGCTACGGATACCTGGTTTCGAGCGTACGGTTTCAAGGGCATCAGGGTACAGGGTACGGTTATAGTTTCTCACTACCCGTCAGGCCTCACACTGACCGACTGGCTGATTGAATAGATCATTGATGAGAAAGCTAAAGGAGGTTATTGAGACTGGTAATCCATTACACACTGACGGTTTACCACTTAGTGACTGGGCAGTGGCATGTGCCTTAGTTAGAGTCACTGTCTTTGGTTGGACTGGGTCAAACTCAAACGAACTCAGAATGCAAGGGGATTGTCAGTGTGCAACTGTAAGTGTAACTCACGCCATTGCAACTGGAAGTGTAACATTAACAAACTAACCCTGACTAGTGACTAACTAACTTGACTAACACTGTAAGTGTAACACTAACACTAACACTAACTAAGTTGACTAACAAACAAGTGTTACTAACACTAACAGCGACTAGTGAGTGGAATTGGCAATTTAGAAGACTCTTTTGGCGGGAATAACACCGTAAAGTCTAGAGTCAGACAAACCCATCAGTTCTGTTCAGTTATTAATCTGGCTATGCCTACTGATCGGCTTGCGTGCTGTCGGCATGAGAATGATATCCTACCTGGTCGGGAGGCTAATTGAACCTCGAAGTTCTCCATTTTTCAGATTTAACTGTGCGCGAACGGTGCGTCATTGAGAATATACGTCACGCGATTGGTCCATTGTTGTCGAATAGTGAGCGTGATTGTCTCTTTCCGTTCATTTGATTGGTCTGTTACAACACATGCCTTTCGATAGCCTCGAGTATTTTCGGAAGCTAGTACTGGAAAACCAATCGTATATTGTTAAAACTTACAGGCTTCTTTTCTTTACGCAAATGGCGGGAATCAGTGGCGGGAAACTCATTCAACGTTTTCATTGTATCTCCAAGTTTGACAATCTCCAGTCCTCGGGACCTTTCCGTAAAACTTTAGCGACATTGAGGATGCCTTCGCCCGTTAAGTCGGTTAGTAAATCACCCGCGAAGAATGTGCAAGCGAAAAAGTTCAAGCTGGAAGACGCCGAAGAAGCTGCACCAGTTCTTTGCTTCTCCAAGCTCAGCGAAGCTGCCACAGCCCCCACCAGAGGCTCCAAGCTAGCTGCTGGCTACGACCTTTATAGGTAAGATTGCAGCTCTGCTCAGTACTTGTGACCTGAGTGACTGGTGACACCAATACTGAGCTACTCACCTATTCATGAACTTGCGTAGAATTAGGAATATATTAATTATTATTTAATAATCCAAATTATAGCGGGTTCACAAGCGCAAGCGTGCAAGCCAAGCGGCACAGAATGTCGGCGCTGGGGAGTGGGATGTTTACGCAAATGAGCGGCACAGCTATCTCTAGCGCTGTCTGTGCCGCTCAAATGGGCATCAACTTCCGCCAATCCAGCGGCACAGTGCCGCTGTAAGTGGATGCTGCAATTGGAAAAATTGTAGGCTACATGTTCAATTTTTCAAAGTGCCACATGCATGGCAACCAATTACTTAGAGCGTCAATTACATTTATGGTGATTTAACTCCAAAAGGTTTCCGCTTCTGGTATACAGGTCAAGGGCGAAATTGATAGAGCAGCAAATTCAAATCTGTGTAATCATTGGTTGCCACTGGACGCTAAAGAAAATGGAGCGTACAGGGTCGACGTTCTGCCGCTGGGTCGCCCGAAGATGATGCCCACTTGACCGCCATATTGAGCGGTATTTAAGCGGAAACTGGGCAGTTGGTCGTTTGTATAAACTCCACTTTATAGAATAACAGGAGCATAAATAATGTTCAATGTTTAGTTTGACTTTTTTACTTAATTTTGGTTTAGTTTGCTTTGACTTTGAAATTTGATACCATGATAAACTTTTTTTCATCAGACTCCAGATAAGCGAGAGCTTGTCAGCGAGGAGTACTGGATACACATGACTTCGCCAGGCAGTACGGTCGTAGTATAGCTGTTGTTCTTCTACTACCCGTAGCGAAGTTTCTCCGCTGTATCTGTCCGTTTGTATTCCTCTGAGTAGTTGTAGCATGTTGTAACTTCACCAGTGGCTTGCTGGGCCTATCCTGGTTGCAACCAGTGCCTCAGTTAGCCGGTAATACCGTTGCCCAGTCCACACCGCGAGGAGGTTGAGGTTGGCTTTCGTAGAGTGTGATCAGCCAAAGAATAATCGCTCTAGATACTCCACCTATATCTTCTTTTTTCGGCTTCAGCTAAACGGTCCCATGGGGCATGATACAGAAGCATGCTCCTACTACTATTGGCTGTAGTCTTAACATTTTCAGTTTGGCTGTTTTAGTGCGTATGATTACGAGGTTCCATCCAAGGGTAAATGTCTAGTAAAGACAGATATACAAATCCAGTTGCCGTCTGGGTGTTATGGCCGTGTGGCTCCGCGCTCTGGTCTTACTCATAAACACTTCCTGGACGTCGGGGCGGGAGTGATCGACGAGGACTATCGCGGAAATGTGGGAGTTATCCTCTTCAACTTCGGAGAGGAATCATATAAGGTGAGGATGGCTGTGTTAAAACCAGCAAGGATCGTAGATACTTGTTTTTCCTTCACCTACGGCTTAGCGTGGAGTGCCACGGGCAGGTTGCTATCAACGCTCCACCGCATACTAAGGCTTGATTAGTTGTTTTGAGCTAGGATTACTGTGAGAAACTCATCTTACAATGGTAGCCTGCACTGACGTTGACTCAAGCCCAGGCTCTCACGATGGCGAGCCAAGCACTCTAGAACTGCGCTATCCTATTGAGCTGACTAAGCAGAAAACAAGCCTCCATACCAAAGCAGTTTGATTTACAGGTACAGAGAGGAGACCGGGTGGCTCAGTTGATTTGTGAAAGGATCTTCTATCCAGAGCTCGTTGAATTGGAAAGCCTAACAGAGACTGATAGAGGGCATTCCGGATATGGGTCTTCTGGTAAAAACTAATACCTTATAAACAATGTCAATAAAATACAACTTTAGTTTTTGATAACAGGAGCTGAGTTGAATCAATACACATTCTTTGATGACAAACCTGTGATGTATGGTCATATGGAACCACTTTTGAGGTTTATTAGCTTGTGTAATCACCATTCGATTAATCAGAAGACCGATCACAAACTCACCCTTTTTGCTAGAGCCATCCATTAATGCATGATCTCTGGAGTGGTCTGCTGATGTTTTTGTGTACTTTGTACTCTGCATAGACGGCTGGTTATAGGACCAATTATAGGCGTGTTTACATGCTGCCTCATTCCATTTGTCCAATATAATTACAGCTTATATATTTTCATTACAAAATAAAGCCATGATAAATCAACAACATCTTTACACCAGTGGTGACACTATACAAAACAAAAATTACACACCTGTGTTCCTCTGTGGATTAAAGGCAGGAGGGTTCTAGTAGTCAATAGTATAAACCTCAGTTAGGTTGACAAATAGTTTAATACCGCTAGGGGCCCTGTTAAATATTTAAAATCAAGTGATCCACTTCGGCAAGCTACTGGCAAGTGTCCAGTGCTGGATTACCATAATGAAAGTAGACAACTCCAAATAATGACTAATCCTCCCATTGGTAGCGGTGATGAGAGTGCGCTGTTGATGAGTCCCTCTTCTTGTATAGAATCTAAAATACATTGAGAACTTTCCACTATGGACCAATAAGTATATTAGAGGACACTAACTCTGATGTGACGCCTCGCTTCTATTTACATTTCGGTAGCGCGATAGCTTTAATGGCTAAAACGCTTAGGTCAAGACTGAAAGATCCTGGGTTCCAGTTCTAGTTGTACTGAGTGCCCACTGTGAGAATGAACCACTCAATTAATTCCTTGCTCCTATCGATTCGACAAGGTTATACAGGAAGTACATCAAGTAGGAAGAACAACTGCCCATTAAAGAACAATGACAAATGTATGCCAGTGAACTCGTATGATCCCCAATGTGTCCTTTCACTTTTCCTTACATACATCCCTACCAAAAATGTTGATTAATAAGCTCTTTAGCATTTCAGTCTTTTCACACAAAACAAAACGCGTGATGTATTATTACTTGGTTGCATTGTGCATTTCTCAGGTTTTTAATAGGACCGCTCTCATCTAAAGGTCGAAGCCAACTCTCTAACTCAACTAAGATTAGGTAAGCTATAGTGCATACTCTCTATGAGACAAAAGGACAGACGGTTACTGTAACATTGTGTTAAGGGTGACGTTCGGAATTAAATACTGTCCAACTCTAATAGTATATAAATAATGGATTTTAAATCAATTCTACTGGGGCACTTCGACATCCTACTTAACGGACCTCCTAGGTCTGAGGCTTTTTCAAGCGGTAGGAGCAAGGTTGAATGTGAGGAGCTCATGCTTACAGTGGCGGTCCACCATGACCTGGATATTTGAACCCAGGCTTTCATGATTGCGAGTCCAGTGCTTTTACTACTGAGCTATTCCACCATCCCAATGGTCTACTTATGTTGCAGGCAGGAATGAGGCCTGACAAATGGTGGTCTATTCTTGCTCACCTTGACTGGTGCAATCCTTAATCTCAGTGTCTGAGAATATGACACCCGCTTCATTGTACCACACGCCCTCCACACATCTCAAACTGAACGGGTCTTTATACTGTAGCTTATTACCAGAGATGTATGCGCAGGTGAAGTTTCTTATTGGGCCATCCTCGTACGCTTTCTCAGTTACTTCTACTACTGTCTTGGCAAGTCTCAAATCATGACATTCTTTAGCTGCTGCAAAACAGGTGCTCATGCAGTATATGTCTGGAATAATAGTGGGTGTGGGGTATGTACTGGCCGCTGTATTTATGTAGAGCCCAATGAACACCTCCAAGATAATTCTGTTTTCTGTTCACGTCCTCTATGATTTGCTGATGCGAATGACATTTAATCACCAGAGAATTGCCATAGATTGGATGTCATAGGTGGATTGAGAACAGATGAGGATCGTGGGGTAAAAGAAATGAAGTGATTTTTATTCTAAAACTATTAATTGCAAATAGCAGCACCGCATGGTTGGCAACCCGACATAGCAAGGTTTGGTGCGCTAAATCGCATGCTACTACAGCAACCACAGCCAAGTGCCAACCAGGGCCCGCGATTCATACGGATCACCCAACCGATTTCGAAGACTATAATGATTTCATCTTATAGTGTCTCCATGACAGAACAGCTGTCAGAAGTGGTACAGTTTCCGATTCATTGGTTCAGTGTTTCCCAAGGGACGTCATTGGGAGTCTTTCTGCTTGCACCCACGTGCCCCATAGAGAAAGTTTCTCTATGGGTGGGTCTCCTTTGCATAATGTCGGGATATGAAACTGGCGAGGGTGTGGCAAAAGTCGAAGTTTTTGCCCGAGCTGGGAATCGAACCAGGAACGCCAGACCCAGTACGCTATCCATATTATCCAACTCCACTATAATGATAAAAATGACCAAAAAAAACTTCTTAAATGCTGACAGGTGAGCTTGTTACCTATTACCTGTAGGGCGGGTGGTTTTGCATGATGGTGCTGATCCCTGCTGCCATATCCAGGTTCCTTCATCATTACATAACATACTCCCAATATTCTGTGCAGGGGAGTGGGAGCATGATGCATATCTCATCGTCCCTGAGGTGCTTGGTCCATAAATACTTGATAATTCTACTTCAGCGGGTATATCTGGTTCAGCACAGGTAGCAACAGCTGGTATGTTACCTGCAATCAAAGAGGAATTTGTCTAATTACTACTCAAGGACAAGGACTCTAAGTCCGAGGCATGCATGTTGGGGCAGTAGGAGCTGGGATTAATGCGGAGAGCTCATTCTCTCTGCTGGTGCTCATGTAGCATGATTAAGACTCTAGCCCAGGATCTTTTCATCTGATCTCCATGAGAGTACCATAGATGTATTTGCCTAGACACATGTCATGACGGAGTTGTCTTTTCTCGTCAGTTGGCACCATTCCAATACCATCGTTGCGCTATCCTTAGGGAAGGTACTGAAGCCTCATTCTTACCCATGACGAGCTGCCTGTGCTCTACATAGGACATACTGGTGAATCCATGTCACATAGTCAACTCATGTTATATCTCTAGGCACTGTCAAACTGGGAAATGTTGCTTCAACCTGGTAAAACAACTTTGCCTCCATCTTTTCAACAGAATTATGCCAGTTTCAGCCAGCTGAGCTTTTGACTTGGGTTTTTGGTTTGGGCTTTTGGCTGAAAGCTCGGGCTGTTTGAAACCCGCATTAGAAACTTTATTGCTCTTTGTAGTTGAACTGTTTGCTAAATAACATTAAAACCGCAAAAAAACGAAATTGAGGGAAGGAAAAATGGCTCGTAACTGTGTTCGATCTAATGGCTCTAGTCAGTCCATTCGTGTAGATTTTGCTAAGCATCAGGCACGGGAGAAACCTTTATATGAGATGGATTGTAATACCCGTTGCCATCCAATGTATAGGAATAGGATCCATAATGCGAGCAAAGCTGTCACCGAGGTAAGCTATACATCGTTTGACACCCAGCTGTTCAAGGAGTTTTTGATGCGACCATGTAGATTGAGGGATTATGCAGATATTCCCTTGGGCTCCCATTATCACTAATAGCCCAGTCAGCATCTATCCATCCATTAATTGAAGTGAATACTGGATATAGCTCATATAATCAGCTAATGACTGCTGCAGCTGATAGGGTGCTTGTTTTGTCTGCACAATTTCACGCAGTGCAATTATTTACCCGTGTTTATTTTCTTCATAATGTATGTAGATGAACGCCGTATGTACATTATACCAAAATGGTATACACTACGCTATGCTACGCTACACTACACGACACACTCGTGCGAGCAATAATGCAATAGCGGCACCAGAAAGCTAGATCGTCTGCGTGGCTCCTTCCCCAATGGCCCTTAAGATTGGTGACCATTTTACCACACAAACAAGATTAACCATTCAGGCTGACAAGAGTTGACCCGAAACGCAGGAAAGCACTAACCTAGGGGCAGATTTGTTTTATGTAAACCGAACTGCTTCACTGCTATTTCCTGTTTGAACACTGGGTTATATAGCAATGTTGATGAAGGTACATGTATATGCACTTGATGAAATATGCATCTGCTCATCGCAAGATGACCCACACATGGGTGGTAGGACATGGCAGGACTGAAATGCTGCTATTAATTTAAATTATAAACCACTGGAAGCTTCCAATGAGAATCACTGCATACTTTCCTTGTTACCTAGTTTTTTATGGATATTTTTGTTTGAGCTAATAGCCTGTCCGTATAGCTTACTTGGTAAATGACAAAAGCAATCTCTATGATATAATGAATTAGCAAATAAGGATTTCATGATATTGTTTCATGTCACTAACCTTTTGTTCCTATGCATAGGAATGCAGCTGTATTGTTACACAACTCTTTGTACATGTGCGCATCGCTGTAACCCATAATTACACATTCTCCCTCGGATTCAGTATCCTTCCTATAAGGAGACGTATAAATGGTGGTAAGTTCATGATGATGATATAAAGGCACAAGTTTCTCATGATCTGTCATTGTCATGGTGGTGTGGAATGGTACAGAGGAGTTTCTCGTTGCCTTCATTAAGTAACTTTCTAAACTGCGAAATAAACTAACTATTGAGTCTCTGCTCTGTCATTCTATCAACTCATACCTTGGGGTGATAGTCTTTCATGGCTATTGCGTTCTTTTAGAGCATATTAAATCAAAATGTGATCGAGTAGATTAGTTGTAGTCCACTCTTAATTTCATCAAGAGTTAACTAAACTCTAGGAAAACTGCAGGCTATTAAGAAGAATGATACTGAGATTATTCCGGGGTAGACTCGTTTGATGAGTGGAACTTTTATTGAGGGAGAAGCGGTGGCTTTTTGGGTAGCGCATTCAACTTTGGACCAGATGTTCGATTCTAAGTTCAAGTGTCGATCATTTTGTGTTTTCTCCCTTATCGGAATCAGATCACGACGTTAACTAAAGGGAGGCCCAACTCTGTGGAGGAAACCATGCACTATCCTGACAAGAGCCCATTGGCCTCATAATACCGTGCATGTAAAACAACATAACAAGATATTACCATGGAATGGGATCTAGAACATCTCGTCCATCATGTGATCTCCAATCATTTTGCTCTGAATGAAGTCTAATATCCACCCAGATATCCTCTTGCAGGCTCGGTGATACCTTCGTCTGTCTATAGCAAAAATATAAGAATAATATTGACACAAAGCTCCAGCTGGCTAAGTGGCATGCTACAAGACTAGTTAACCTAGATATTACTTCATCTTAACATGGAGCTGCTGAGACACGCAGTGATCTCTACTACAACGTTTATACGGACTCCCCTCACTTTGTAACAGTGTGGTGGGATATAGAAGGATAGCTCAATGGTACAGTGCTGGGCTCGCAATCATGAGAAGTGGAGTTCAAATCCTACCCTTGACAGGCTGGACTCACAACTGTGGGAATCTTGATTTGAACCCTGGTCATGACAAGTTATTGCTGTGACTATGACTCTGGTGAGGTCTTTACATTAATCCCAGCTCAAACAACCCTCACTATGAAGCACAGATACTGGATTCGTTTGCGGTTCTCCATGCTAACTAGTGAAAAGCAAGCATCTTACCCGGCAGCTTCAACATGACAAGTAAAGATGAGAAAAAAGACAGCGGTAACAAAGTGAGTGTCTACCCATTTGGAAATTTGACCGGGTCGCAAATGTATGAATTTGCTCCTATACATGATGATTTTAACCGAATGGGTTATAACGGTTCACTGGATAGGTTATTCCGATTTAGGCAAACTAACTAGTTCCATACCATACCCACTCATATAGGCAACACAATACAGATTTTTTGTTCGCCGTAGACCAGATTTGGTTCATAGGCATCTCATGGTCATAATGAGATTGGAGGCGTTCTCCGAGGGGAGGCGCTACTCTGCTCTTATAACCATTGTTTCAGCTGTGGCCCTAGCCTTTGGTACTCCCAGTCCTGTGTACGAGACAGCACATGTATGTGATCAGCCAGGGAATAATTCCTTGAAATACCCTGCCATGGCTGGGCAATGAACCCGGGCCACAGGTTATATAGGATACATCATCACGGTAATAAAGAGAGTGGTAGTTGTCAACTCTTGTTTTAGACCTTGCACGATTCACCGCTTATCATTATGCTTGGTAGCTTGCACACATGCGCTGTGTTTTATAGAATTAGTGCAATGATACATGGATATAATTGGCTTCATTTGTGTGTAGTGAGGAAGCTTTCACCATAGAACGAAATGAAAACATTGACATGTTTTATTGACATATTGGTCACAGACCAAAGAACGAGTGGGTGACAGAACACTCTTTGACAAGTGCGTGTATACATATTCTGGTCAATTACCAGAACAATCATCATCAATTGTGGTCAAAATATAACACCTCTCACACTATGAATGAATGAACAGTTTTTTAATATTGGTGTAAATAGTGTAATGGTTTTCTATCACCTCTTCATATTAAAACAAACAACTGACTTTTTAATCTTTATACACAGATGTGATTTCTATGACATGGTATTTGTTGTATGGTATTTGGTATGTTTGTTATCCTTTTTTTTTTACTTCTGTATAAATTCGACTATTGCAACAATTGAGTGAGTAGCAGGAGGTGGCATGCGTAAAGCAAAGTTCATTGTTGTTATTGTGAGGATGGAGTGGTATGTAGTTTAGTGGATAATGTACTGGGTCTTGGACCCGGGGTCCCTCATTCAATTCCCAGTTCGGGCAAAAACTTTATCTTTAGCAACACCCTCATCAGTTTCGGATCCAATAAAGTAGGCCAACCCATCAAGTTAACTTCTCTGTGGGGCACGCAGGTGTAAGCAATAAGTCTCCTATTGGCTCACCCTGAGAAACACCAAGTCGAAGGTTTAGTAGGCCAATTTCTGCAAACATCTGACACTGATCAGGATACTAAGGAAGAAGCACATTATCAAGGGTCCGCAGTGTTACAGCATGGCTTGAGAAATCTTACAGCCGTGTATGCTAAGCTAAATATGTATCTGGATGCCCGGTGTCAGGAGATATATTACTCTGCATGCTTATCCTTACACTCCTGATTTAATGCCAATCAAGCTGTGAAGAATTGGCCAAATTGTGCATGTACCAGGAACATGTGATCAAACTAATTGCTCGCATTGACCTACATGTATAGTCTGAATGGATGGGAGCTGTAAATTATTTTCACATAATACAGGATAACATACAACATTTTTGGCAAATGACAGTGAGAGCCAGTAATACCAGTCTCTATATACAATATCTTTGTAGTTAGCAGAACAATGGAAGTTTGGACAGAAGTGGCAACATATTGCAGTGAGTGGCTGGAAATGGAGAAGGCTTTCATCCTGCCGTGGTGTTCTGATGGCTACTGATGATGGTGATGAAAAGTGACTGTAGGTTTATGAGTTGGAAGATTTTAGCCTGAATAAACCTACTGTGATGGCGTCATGTCACAGTCAGCTGTTAGTGTCCATACACGTATTAGGAACTTCATTAAGTGTGCCACCCAGACATGCATGCAGTTATGAATTCATTCACGGTGGGTGCGCATAGTACCATGCTGTTTGTTTTGTTTGTCTGGATCATGGGTATACCGTATGGAGAGCAATTCAATTGGGATATGAAGAAAGCACACAGGAAGCCCAAATCAAAGAAATCTCAAGAAAGCCTGTTAGGGTAAAAACACAGTGAGTGCAAAAATA
>Ga0224511_10000798_pt1 | contig 16767 bp, 6 predicted proteins | sample SF_May12_sed_USG_2_FD_169988 | JGI IMG/M metagenome (GOLD analysis project Ga0224511, IMG submission 169988) | Sediment microbial communities from San Francisco Bay, California, United States - SF_May12_sed_USGS_8_1 | ecosystem: Environmental > Aquatic > Marine > Sediment | place: USA...
AATCAATCAATCAATCAATCAATCAATCAATCAATCAATCAATCAATCAATCAATCAATCAATCAATCAATCAATCAATCAATCAATCAATCAATCAATCAATCAATCAATCAATCAATCAACGTATTCATTTGATTATCTCCAAACATCTAAAACCGCAATGTTATGACATAGACAACTATTGACATTCTCATTGTCATATTGTTTATCAAAAGTAAGGTTCGATTATTACAATTAAAACACAAAAAGCAAAACGAAATTGAGAAGGGGAACTTGTATATTCCTAGCACTTACCAACGCAGTATTTGCACCTGTTCGGACAATATGCCATAGCAAAGGCCTCGTACGGCGCTCCACAACTGGATTCCGGCATTTGAGAACATGCTGGAATCTTGTCCCGACATTCTGGTGAAAATATAATACAGCCATAGTTTTTCGTGGTAACACTTTTCAGACGTCAACGAAAATTGTTTGCTGGCGTGAAACAAACAAACAAACGAACGAACGAACGAACGAACGAACGAACAAACGAACGAACGAACGAACGAACGAACGAACAAACAAACAAACAAACAAACAAACAAACACAGACAGGCGGGCGTTTGGGCCAGCAGGCAGGCAATCTATATATAATTTATTTTACAAAAGTGACTCTTGTGACCTTGACCTTTGATCCAGTGAAAACAAAAACTATAGATGTTATATCATTACCAAGACAAATAAACATGTACAATATGCAAGCTACATTTTTAAAGATAACATTGAGACTTTTGACCTACTGAAAACAATCAATAGGGGTCATTTCCTCACCAAAGCAAGGCCAATAAGCATACGAAATGTAAAAGCCCTGTAATGAAAATTCTAAGATAATGAGCGGAAACAATTTACATTTGTTTTTTACAAAAATGACTCTGGAGACCCCGACCTTTGACATAGTAAAAACAAAATCAATAAATGCAATGGCCTCACTAATACCAATCAGCATTAAAAATATGAAAGCTTTGTGATAAATAATTTTCAATATAATGAGCGGAAACCATTTGGTCTACCGACATCTCCAAATCAATGCACCGTTCCGCAAAATTTCAAACTCCGCCCAAAGCGGTAGATTTGCTTTGATCTTGTGAAGGCTTGTGAAGGGGTCTTTCTTTTGTGTTTTCTAGGTCAGATTGTCACCTGATAATATAATCCTATTCAGAATCTATTGGATTAATATTGAACATGTACTGTTATACATGGTCATGATTGACAGTTGCGGAACGGTCCATATGCCCCCACTTCGTCGAATGGGGCATACCAAAGAACATACCTGTGATGGCAACAGTTGAAGAGCTTGTCGTTGACGCCTCTGCAATTAAAAACAACATTACAAACACGTTTAGAACTACAGGCAAATATTTGTCCAATTGTGTCATGCTTAATATAAAAAGAGGTCTGGTACTAAAATGCATTGTAAACAAACACAGTGGAAACAATGTTTTATCGCAAATGGAAATCACGTGAATGCTAAATAAACACTAACCACATTTGCCACAGGTGACTGGGCATGTAACCAGGGAGAGAATTTGGTCATCACATATACTGGGGTTGGCACCACAGCCTTTGGGATCAAAGTCCTTACACGGTGCTTTGGTGGACGTCAAACCAACTTGTATTACCCAGTTATCTTGGTGGTAACATACAAGCAACGGTATAAAATAAAATTTAGAACCCCAACATGTCGTACAGATACCATACATACATAATTGATACTATTATACATTACGCCATTTATTTACTATACACCCTCACGTGCGCACTGTCACCACCGCTTGATTTTTCTTTCTTATTGAATACATTGTGACGTCAGAAGGCAAACACTTATTCTGACTCAAGGTAAATGTCACGCTCACATGTGCAATTACCTATGAGGCTGTATTTGTGCACACAAAAACCATGATCAGTGAAAATAGACACATCGTTTACATTTTCTCAGTTTCAATGACAATATTAAATAAATAAATTTAAATACGTTTCGCATTTGGATGGGTATAATAAAATAAATAATGACCTCGTTTAGTGTGACAGTGCGTGTAGTCAACCCGAGGAAACACGGTTAAGCGAGGCATTAGTGTCTTTCGTCGAGAGTTAATATAGATTTAATAACATTTAATATGATTTCAAAACAAATAGTTATTGTTTGAATGTCTATTGTCGAAATCCATGAAACTATTGAAAAACAGAAGCAGAATAACCGGTGTCGAATTCTGCCTGAAACATCTTATCGAATCTGAAGTGGCTTATAAGGGACTCAAATCGCTTATTAGCGACTTAACCCACCAATAACGGGATAATCTTTTTCTCGAAATCGGGGCCAGTAGTTTATTTTTTAATCTCTTGATTATAATAGTAAGCTGTTAACAGTTTGACCGCTGTTTAACTTGTAAAACTAGATCTAAAGGAAAGTCTTCAAATAAGGGTTTATCCCGTATTTCTTTTTCAAAAACGAGACCCCAGGTGTATATCACTTTATACAGATGTCTGTATCAGTTTTGCAGACCTCTCTGATAACCAATCAAAATTCTACATTCATAATTGGTATACGACATTATGTTATATCTACCTTGAAAAATAATCCATAATTATGATTCCTGCTTGATAACCAACCGTTGGATTCAACTTTGCAACATACCTGTTGAGGACGGCGGGCTCGTTATTGTAGTAGAAACATAAAATGTAGTTGGTAGCGTAGGACTCAACGTCGTCGGCGTTGACATCGTAGCTACAGTAAACGGTGTTAACGTCGTCGGAGCTGACATCGAAGCCACCGTGGACGTCGGCACGGACACTTGGCACGGGTCAACGGCGTTACACAGGTTGGTATTGCAACAATGGCCACATGGACTTGCGGAACCTGACTGGATGTCGGTAGTTAGGTGACATACTGATGACTGAAACATATCATTTGCCAATATCAGCGTATTAGAAATAACAAACCTCAATTGAAGAATAAAATTGCAAACTTGGCAAATTTATAATTGATAATAGTTTCAACAGTTATAAATCGCAAAACGTGGTGAAACGGTAATGTTATATACATTCTTAGTACCAGGAGTGCATCGAATTCACTTTTCGATATATGGAGGACCATAATAAAGCCTGATTAGACATTCAAAACTGCAAGATTGACAAATTAACACAAATTTATATTTTACTAACGCTGTTCTGAGTGCACCCTGTAGAATAGATTGGAATCGATAAGCCGACTTGGGATGACGACGTTATTGAGCATACCTGGAAACATCGGTCAGTGTCATCTTTTGGAACACCGTAGGAATACAAGATTAATGAAGAATAAGATGGCACAATATATATTTTTTATTGTGAAATGTGTATTTCTAGAATTATACAAAATGTAGTTTCAAGTTAAGTGTAGTCGCACAAATCATTCTTTAAACACAGTTAAGCATCTATTATATAAAATAATTGGCGGATCAGGCATTTAACAACAAATCCATCATTTATTTGAAGTAAAATATATAGAAGTCATGTACATTTGAAATAAAGGTAGTTGCTGTAGTATACTAACCACGTATTTGTGATATTAATAGGGAGGTTGCGATACGGACGCTAACCTCAACGCGTAACGTGAAAACTTCTTGTTGAGGACATCGTCATCCATATATGTGTATCGCCTTCAGGTTAACCCATTATTAGAGACGTGAGTGGTTTTCGTCACTCAGCCATGCTTAGACACGAGGATTCCATGATCAAACCATGAGCCAGCGTTTCATATCTCTTGAAAATGCTCCATGATAATTAGAATAAGATTAAACTATGAGGCTGAAACCCTCGTCCTTATTCCTCCATTTTAATTCTGAATATTGCGCATGTTTCGGCTCCGTAACGTTCTGAAATAGGAACTGCATTTTGATGGATAGTTCCACAACTGTCAGTCAGGGTAAATTATAACGGTACATGGTCAATTTTAATCCAATGGCTGATAGGTTTATGGTAAAATGACAATCTGACCTAGTTTAAACAATGAAAAGCATGGTTCCTGTTTGTGATAAGCGTTATCACATATACAATAGATTTCGCCATATTGGGGCGGAGATTAAGAAATTGTGGAACTATCCATTGTTTTAATAAGACAAAATCATATAAAATGGTTTGTTTCATGCAATGACAAATGCACACCCTGGCAAATTTATGTATTTTTATTTTATTTTAATCTGATCAAAAATAATTTAAGTTTTATTAATTTCATTTATATGCACTAGCGAAGCGGGTGCGCGCCTAAATGGTGAATTATTATACATTTTATGTTTGCTGCTGTCGTATTAACGTAATAATTGCACGTTTACCTTGTTCTCAAATTGCACGTTTTAAATGGGGTGGGGCACCCTCACAGTGTCATAGCATACCGAACACTTACATGTACATATACATACGTTATAATAAAAAAACTACTTTTAAGACCAATATACACATATTTATCTTCTTATTCAGATTTAAAGGATACATTGCAATTTCTGAAATGATACTTTTCACAAATCGTAATTAAATTTAATACACATGGACTGCTATCATTTCAATGTTTGACTCGCATTGAGGTCTTTATCAATGGTATGCTTCAATGAACACACGTTCACGTCTTGTTTCGCAACTCATATTTTACTAACGACTTCAACTTCAACGTGAATGAGCCAGTGCGCGTTGAAGTTGAGGTTTAGGTCGATTTCGCAACCTCCCTAATCATGTACCTGGTCCCTGCCACATCGGCGCACCTTCTCACATCCGTCTATCCCAATAGTGGAGTCGCAGGCGTAGCACACGGGTCCGAGGTCGCCCTGAGGTGCTAGATACCGAGAGGACATAGTTTGTTGTATACCAATGACGTAGGTAAGGGACTATTTTATCGTAGATGCTTGATGTGGTTTATTATTTAGAGTGTAAATTTTAGGGGATATATTTAATTGAAAAGGAACATGATTTTACCTGTATGGTTTCTTTTTGTTACAATAACATTCATTTCTTAACAATTTATCATCTAATATACAGGTAGACTGAAAATGACTACACATTATGTTGTCTAATTTAGGCGAAAACTGAATATAAATGGATTTAACCTTCCCCACAACCCGCCATGTTGCACAAATCTCCATGACAGCACTGGGCACACAGAATAGTTTGTTCTCTCTTACGACCAACAAATGACGCCACACACAACTGGAGAAAGGTATAGAAGATGGTGTCATGTTACAAAAGTATAACTGTTATAATGAGTACAACTAACACAAGATAGTACACACTTGCTTTGGGCAAAATTCAGACAAGACGCCATATGCATTTGTTTGACATGAAAATGATTGCACATGCAAATTTTTTCTTGTTGAAATACCTGTACAAGCTTTTTAAATTAAAGGTGTGTTTTACCAAGTTCGCGTGTGCTTCTGCGTTTAACGTTTTAAAATTAAATGTTTCATTGAAGGCGTTTTACGTGCAGAGGTTTTCATATGCTTCCTGAGGCTTTTCCTTTTTTTCTCAGATTAACTTTCTTAAACAAATACTTTCTGGTAGACTTTGTGAACCTCCGGTGTGTTTACAAAACCATTACAGTGTTCTTACCTCAGCATCCTGGCAGCGTTGATTGTAACGTAAAGTGCCAATCGTCGTTATGTACGCCTCCACGTAACATATCTTGAAAACATAAGATCATTTACTCGTTTTTTTGTCTTTTAATTACGCAACTTATGCGTTCATGCAGCATGTCCCTTTTGATAAGTTAAACCTATGGTTGTCAATAACTTTCAATACAAAGTATAATTTTTTTTTGATAAACCGGTAAACTATGTATTACTCTCTCGCTCGTTTTGTTGACTTCAGGAAAAGTGATAACATTTAAAATAAATACTTGTTTGAAGATGTGTAAATAAAACATATGCAAGCATTTCTGTAATTTACAAAAGAAATAATTTATACTGTAATTCAAGATACTGTTTATAATACATTGTTGTATGACACCGGTATTATAAATTACATTAAGTGTATAAAAATTTACACATTTTAATTCAAGTGTTTTGTATTAAATAAAACACGCATTATCAACTTTTCATGCATGTTGACTGCACCTCATGCGGGCCACAGTGTGATATGGTACTGCACGTGTACTGCCGGGCAGCATCGTTACAGCTCATGCACGTGTAGTTGAACCCTTTGGAAAATACTCAGTATAATATAAATTGAAGAGATGCTTAAAGAAGAAATGGTCCGTACAAAAACAACTGTCAATTGTCAAAGCATCATATTAATTTCAAACAACTCAAACAAGCCGTGCTCTTCTTTGTTGGGCGTCAGTTCAAGGTAAGACATGCGACGTTATGTTTGTGTAAATACAAATATTAAAATACGTAAAAAATGTGTGCACCGTAAAATTAAAAACAAAATACTGGCTAAAATCCTTAAAACAGAAAAATAACAGTATGTTATTTATTTATAATTCAAACAGTAAATACGTTCAGAATATACCTGCTGTTATCGTTGGAATTGCGAATATCAACACCCATGTTAACGCCATGTTAAATTACTATCACTGTCCTATAGCCTGTTCACGTAATACATCATAATTTTCATAATTGATAGATGTGTTCTACTTTTGCAAATATGGCTTACCGAGATAAGACATTTCAAAATTATGCAACTTACACATTGACTACAATTATGGGACCTATAACAATCATCGAAAGATTTTAGAATAAATATGTTTGTTGTTGCTGTTCAACGTTTAACAAAAATGAAATAAAGTTGATAAAATAGTAGAATGTTTATGTGATATACTTTAGTAAATATTCTTTGCATATTTTAAAATATATTGATAGAGATTTAAAGCAAGCATTACATTTAAATGTTGCAATTTTCGTCTTTCTTACTTGAGAGATATTAACATTTTTTACTTCACAAAATCGGTAGATTTTCGCAATTGTAATTTATAACATTTCTTAAATCATTTTAAATCACATTATCTTAAAATGACGGTTTTACAATGTTATATATATATAATGATAAAAGTTATCGCCCTGATATTTAAGATGTACACCATTTATGTTGTTTTTGGCATGTGGTGAAGTAGTTAAATTAACATAAATGATAGAAAAATTATTTAATACATTTAACAGTAATCTACAAACATAGTCCATTCCAATGATTCCAAATTCTCACTATCGAATATTATTTTTCACATAATTTAAGCTCGTTATCCTTCTACATGTTAAAAACACTTTGTTTTATGTTAAATTAATTATAACTTATATATTTTTCCAAAGGATGAATGCTCTAGGTGTTAGTAACTAATATCGACAGCGGCCATTTTGATTTGACCTTTTGAAGGTCAAGGACTCAAAGTACAGCCGTGGTAGAGCAAAAAATGGAATCAACATACCTCAAATATGTGAAAATGCATGACTACCTGCTTGTACTAAAAATGCCGTTAGACTCATAACGGAGGGCCTTTTGAGAAAATCAGTCTAGTCTAATAGTCAATAAAACCAAAATGACAGATTTGGACACATATAATTGATCACTTATAATTACCATGCATGTATTTTCTGAAAGTTCTACTTGACATATGTATTTAATATAAAACGGTGTGCTAAAATATCTATTCAGTGGTGTGTCATCATTCGTTACCAATGATGAACAGCTTCAATAAAATCGAGGCTGTTTTTTTCCTATGCAGACTATGCTTTCTGAGGACATTTGCCTCTAACTAAGATTAATGTAACTTACTAAAGCTGATGTTTAGTGTCTGTGTCGCGGCTATGAAATGTCGCCCCGTACTACAACATTTTGTAGTTATATTGTTCAGATCATCTGGGATCATTCATTGTATTGTGTACATATTTATAAATAGAGTTCCGCTCATACGCAAAGACATCATTACCACTTATGAACAGCTTCAATAAAACCAAGTTATGCAAGATATGTTTCCTGAGGAATATCTTTTTTCCCAAGAGTAATTGAAACATTTTTGTACTACAGTTCTCATTCTCAGGTGTTTACTCTGTTGTAGAAGTCGAAGGGTGTTTTTGTGTATAAATGTTTTACCTGTCGCGTTGGAAGTTTACTATTAGTCTACAAAAATAGTCATAGTTTACCTTTACGTCAAACGAAATACTTTTTATTGTATCTCTAGACATATCTTAAGTTTCAAGTGAATCTTGACATTTATTGTTTGTCACATGATGACGCACAATTGCAACAAAATATTAATCTTCAGCAATAAAAAAAACAAACGCTTTTCTCCTTCCTGACTTTATCTTTCTACACCTGTGGCATCTCTTGTTAGTAATAACATTATTAGATCAGTTATTACGAGGAAACCATATTTGAAAATTGTCCGTCATTAAATCAGGTATAGCCAAAATATATACTATTTTGATATTAATTCCGCAGACGAAGGTGAGAAGTTGTGTTTGTTGATGAAACGTTTTGTGGAGGAACAAGAGATTATATCGTGTTTATATACATGTAATTGTTTTTTTTATCATAAATGCGATTTAGTTTGCAAATACCATCAGGTTGTCAAACAGTGAAAGTACCAAAAATGTTTGCATTCAGACAACATTTTCTGCATAAAATATATCATTTTTGTTCTATATGTTACCTTAATATATTAAATAGGTTCTCTTGATTAAAAATCACCTTTTAACAAACACACTTCTTTCCTAAAACTGCGTTGTTAGCTCACCTGAGCACGAAGTGCTGATGTTGAGCTATTGTGGTCAGTGGTTTTCCGTCGTCCGTCGTCGTCCGTCGTGCGTCAACATTTGATGTTTACACTCAGGAGACTACATTTTGAGATACGACTTGTATGAAACTTGGTCAGAATGTTTGTTTTGACAATATTTAGACCAAATTTGAATATGGGTCATATCAGGTAAAACACTAGGTCACTAGGTCAAATCTTAGAATTTTTTGTTTACACTCTAGAGGCCACATTTGCGAACTGATGAAACTTAATCTGAATGTTTGTCTTAGCAATTACTAGGACAAGTATGAATATGGGTTATGTTGGATTAACAATTAGGTCACCAGTTCAAATCTTACAAAATTCTTGTTTACACTCTATAGGCCATATTTTGACCCGATTTTGATGAAACTTGGTCAGAATGTTTATCTTGACAATATCTAGGCCAACTTCGAATATGAGTCATGAAGTGTAAACAAACTAGGTCAAATCGTAGACAATTATTGTGTATACTAGTAAAGCTAAGGCCTTCAAATTTGGACCACCTGTACAACTAAGTTTGTGGAATAGAACGTTGACATTTTATAACATTAAACTTGACCCTTTGACCTACATTTACATTTTAAAACTATAGCCTTCACATTTAGACCTCCCAGGTGTCGCCTGTTGTACATAAAGCAATGAAAACAGGGAACTCTTAATAATCTTCTGTCTCAGGTGAGCGTTCCAGGGCCCTCTGGGCCCTCTTGTTTTAATTCTAGTCTTGAGAACATAAAGTGATTATAATTTGTTTAATAATATTTCATAAACATTAACATGTATTGTCATTGAGGTTTGAAGTGGCACTCATGCATATTTCGTATACAGTCGAGTGTATAAATAGAAAACTATTGAATTGACTTTTAAACAGGTCACCTATGTAATATCGTATAGCTACATGTATATGGTAAATAAGTAAGTGGGTTTCAGGTAAATCGTCTTTAGTTCTGTGGTTTGAGGTGATGCGCTGTCACGCTGACGTTTTGGGTTCGATTCCCAACAGATGCGTTTTTTTATTTTGAACCAGTTTTATGAGACATGCGAGTTTTCTCGATGTTCACGATTAAAACAATGGAAATGTGTTTGAAATCGCATAGTAGCTTCAGATGCATGTACATCACTTAGAGTTGAACATGGCTACAATTAAGAAGAATGGCTATAAGCATCTAAAATAAAATAAAATTATATTAAAAAACAACACTAAAAGACTATGTCATTCAAAATATGCGCATTAAACACAACTAAGCAAAAAGGTTTCAAGTATGCTTGAACTAAAGAGCGTGATTGAGTTGCACTTACCAGAATGTATTGAAGTGTCGTGCTTTCGGACAATCAGGACTGTTCCTTGGGTGGTGTAACATCGAGTACTAAATGGATCTAACAATTTCTGTTTTTCAGATGTTTATGTGCTCTTGTCGTGTGAAAGAACTCTAACTTGAATTGTTTAACGTTTGTAAGGACTTTGATTAGAATTGTATAACGTTGATCGAGTACTTGTTGCATCTAAAACAAGGCTTTTCAGATTTCATGTTTTCTTACATGGCATTATGACTCGAGCAATATCTTAATTACACACTCTTTAAGGCACATTTATGATTCTATTAATCTAGATCATGTTTGAAACAATTACAAAAAGAATATACTAATATGTGAATATGGCATGCCCTGCGGCCATATGTTTTGCACTTTTATATACCGGACTCGTCAATACAATTATATATTAAACATGTTGCTTTAATGGCAGAACTTGTTTCACGGCCAGTAATTGATGATAACATCAAGTTTAAATTAAGACTTCTTTTTTAATTATTATTTTATACAAAATTTTACTATGAACCATTATAAATTTATGGTATGTTGTCAATTGTTACCATAGTAATTTGCATTTAACATAAGTCTTAACATGTTATTGTTAAATACGAAGACTGTCCTTTTGTTTTGTTTTGGTCCACGTGTCAGGTAATTGATAGATAAAAATGCCATTTCTATTTTCTTAAAGCTCAATGGAAATGCAGAATGGTAGGTTGACTTGTCTATAGATCAAACATGTAATATTGTTTGCAATGGTGTTATGTGGTTAGGCAATTTGCCGCATATCTCAGCGGAAAGTGACCTATTTTCTAATGAAAAGTATACAAGACAAAGCGCTAAGTATGTTTAGTTACGCTTCACACCTAACTCATGCTAGGAAGCAGACAGTCTCTTGTGGAGTAAAGAGGCGAGTAATGGTGAACGTAGGAACGCTGGCTAGCGGACTGACTGCCGTAATAGAACCTTATCAGTGTGTTAACGGCCAACATTAACTCAAGTTTGTGTTTTGAATAAAAACCATAATGCATACAAACATACCGTTTGTGTTTTGGATGTACATGTATGTATATTTCTTTCAACCATAATCTGTAATAACAATATTGTTTGTACATAACATTTATTTCTAAATGCATTGAAGTGATATTGAGTCAGAAAGAAAACCATTTATAAAGATTGACAATACGCTTAAATGAAAATGTAAAAAATGTTTTTACAAGATAATACACATGATAAATAAGTGATAGATAACGGAAGGTGCACACTTATAGTTGTTAAGTATACATTATGTTATTTATAAATCTTCAACAATGTATTTAACGTAATCAATGAATCGTAATTAAATGAATGTTATTACATTAAACTCTTAAAACGTTGTGACTCTTCTGAAAACAACAGCGGCAATGCAGGTCGTTGACAAGTTTAAACAAGTACATATAAATTCCATCGATTAATGACCTTCTAACACGTTTATTCAAGGTGCTTATGTCATGCAAACACGAAGTGTGGATGTTTATTTCATATTGGTCAGAACGCATCTGTGGAGTTGAAAACGGATTATATTTATGACCCAAAGCAAATAAAATATGTTAACGGAATGTCATGTTAGGACATAATTTATGTCCAACAAGATCCTTGTTGCGTCAGCTGTTGGCACATCTGATATACACCTTAAAATATTGATGGCTTAGTGCAAAACCGTTGGACCTACCTTTGTAACTAATGGTAGTTACTATATGTAAGCACAAATGCCTCGTACAATGTACGTATCCCATAGGACTTGACACAATATATCCTACAAAAACATGCACTAAGATTCAGCATAAAAATAAATGTGCTAGATTATTATAATTTTACACATAGCCTATATGTTTTGGATTATAAATACCATACTTCTACAGAGACACATAATGCTTTCCCCAACAAACTAGCGCATTTAGCTGCTCGCAGGTCTTGTTAAAAGGTCATAAATACAAAATGAGTGTTTTCCTAGTCGTATTCTTCAACATAGGCTTGTTGGAAAGTCGATTATCTGAGAATAGTTTTGTTTTCGTGTATATTTCTCAGAAAATACTATTCCTAGAATTCATCTCTGTATGTCAACGACTGCAATACCTAGTATATGGCTTGCGGCAAAAAGTAACGTTTAAAGAGACAACGATAACAAACTTGAGAAACAATGTGTTTATTGCGTTTTTATTTTGTTGATAACAATGTTGCAGTTTTATGAATTACTTTTAATAGATTATACTATGCTTTGTAAATAATTATACATCATTGACAGATTGAGAGAAAACAAGACTTCATATAGTGTTGTTATGATAGCTATAAGAAATTAAAAGTTGCTTTGCACAATGTGGAAAATGAAATGCCACACTGTTATAAATATAATGATAATGTTTCATTAAACTAAATAACACAGAACACGAGAACATCTTGATAACGATTTATTTAAAGATCGCAAGACATTAACCTTTCTGTTTTTGTTCCATCAGTGCATTGCTCGAATGAGCCAAATTGATGATTGCAATTGTGCTTCAACAAATCAACATGTTAGTACATACGAATAAAAAGATAAGTATGTCCAATAACATTTTCAAATAATATTATGCTCTTATAAACAACTTTTACTAATTATACAGACAAAATGGTGTTAATGTTCAAATGTGATCAGGTTTTGTTCGGACATCTTACAATTTCCGTTATAATAAAATCACTCATTCCTTGCTAGTTCCTAGGTTAAACGATTTAAAATTAATACATGTATATCGCTATCAACATCCTTGATGTTCATTTAAGCCTAAACAGTAACCCAAAACGCTAGAAAAAATCAGCTGACTTTAGTGTATTTGTAAACAATTATAACTGTAATATAATATTGTGTTTATGTAATTTTATCACTTCTAGTTGCCTTCTACGTCTGTTGAAAAAGTCGTCAAATTTGTACAACCAGGAGAAAAGGTGCGGTGGACAACTCCGCACAGTTTAAAAGTTAGGTCTGTATTTGTAAGCTTCTTTTTGTCTTGGCATCTATTTTCATTGTGTTTTGCTTTCTGTTATTTGTGACGATCTTCAAAGCTAAAGCCTACTTTATACTGATATTGATATTATGTGTAACATGTTTAATTTTCTTTACACTATTGTAATTTGCTTTTAATTTGCCTTTTAATTTTGATTTCTATAAAAAATAAAGGTACTAGGTCTGTATCTGTATACACATATTATCGGTCACAAATCTTGCAACGTGTTACGTATACTGAATAAATTACTATTGCAAAAGAAATTGTCAAATTTTGTGATCATTAATGTGTTTTTGGACAAAAAAGTAAAAACACAAAAACAACAAAACAAATAATCAAACTAAAAAACCTTGCCGAAGCCTGAAATTGAACCCGGGATCTCCTGCACACAAAGCGGATGCGTTACCTCTGAACCACAGAGTCAACTGTTAATAACGCTTGTTGTGAAGCTTTTTAACTGTTTCGATGCAATGGGTCGAAATGTAAATAAACAACGCCGAATTTGCGGGCCACACATTTTTAATTTGTTTTTCTTTAATATTTTTAGATGCATGGAAAACTATATTTGGCAGTTTATCATACTTACGGGAGTAGGCTTCACTGCTAAAATATGGTTTAATTGTAAGATGTAAACAATTATGATCTAACATCATTATTTTTTTTAGATTATTTTAATATTTTGTCGTTCATATCTTGTTATTAAAACAAAGTTTGTAATATTGTGTATTACTCTGAATAAGCACGTTACAGAAACTTAAAACTATACGACAATGTTTATTAAATAGGCGGAGACTAAAACTATTAATATAAAAATTATGAATATTTCAGGGGATTATATAATCAAATTTGATAATGTGATAAATTTCCTGGGAGTACTTAGCACACGAACTTTGACATTGATAATTGTTCTAACTAATAACATTCTGTACACGTAAGCTACTACTCGTATTTCTCAGATTAGTAAGTTTTGCTTGTGATTGTTTCTTTATAGTTTAAAGGAATTGTAGACGATTTAAGTTTATGTAATTATTAGTGTTCTTGTCATAAGGTCATGTAAGACCACATCAAAAGCTTAAGCTAAAAGCAACTGGTACTCGATCAATGTTATACAATCCAAGTCAAAAACCTGAACGATTTTTCTTTTGCACGGCAGATCAACTTAGTTAGATTTATAAGTACAATGAAAACACACCCACTAGCAAAAAGCACAGTCTTGGATAACTATGTATCTAAGGTAATATAAGTTGAAGATATGTTCAAAGAAAACATGTTGTAAACAATTAAGACAGGTCATGTCAAAAGGCACCATGCTTAGGAATTTGGCGTCGTACCAAGTCACCGCAACGTTAACGTTTACGCCATGACTATATAATTGTTGTTGTTGTAACGTCAGTTAGGGGAAAGTAAAGGTACGAACCAACAGAACGTTTCGAGTTTCATTTAGTACGATTACACACACCATGCCAAAATAAGTATATGTATGTTGTTTACATTTGAAAATGGAGTTCCGCTCATGCGCTAGGGGGAGTCAGTGGTGTGGCATCATTCATTACCACTTATGAACAGCTTCATTAAAACCCTCTGCTGTTTCTCGTGCAGGCTATGCTTCGTGAGAGCTTTTCCTTTTATCAGTTTAATTAGACAAAACATATTTGGAAGACTTTGCTCGGTGTTTAAGTGCAAGACAAATAATAATACAATGTACATATTTTAAGATGCTAAATGTTTCTCTTAATACCCTTACAATCGGTCAAACATGTTACAGTATGTTTAGTATATACTCGCCATCACTAGATTCGCGTAATCATTGTTTCCGCGGTATTTACAAAAGCGTGACATGCCGATTGTTTACATTTCCGAAGAGTTGACCCACTTTCATTTTCTAACATTTACATATTTTCTGCAATATGAGCAACTTCTTGATAAGTATTGTATATCAAATTACTGTTGAAATGCGATTTTCTCTCAAGATCAACAAAAAAAAAACACGATAAAAATCCGTTGCATTTGCTTGCACGTTCATTGTTTACAAACTCGTATGCACTGTTTATATAGGTCAGGCTATGTGATAGTTTTAGAAAAAGTTTACATACAACTAAACATAATTATATTTTGGTCAAACAGCATCAAACTTATGGTCAGCCTACACCAATTTCAGGCTTATATAACTTGTGGTCAGACTTAATCAATTTCATGCTTAAGTTAATAATAATTTTTATTTATATCTTAGAAACTGAAGCTTACTAAGGACAGAAAGCCATATGACCGAACATATGAGCAGAACATACCAGGCAACAATGTCAGGGATGTACAGTACACTCCACGCGGATTCCCCACTTTCCGTAAAACTCCGCGGAAAATTTTCCGCGCTGAGAATTAATCAGTATTTCCAAAGTCCGTTTCCCTCGGAGTTTTCTCAATTTTTCCTCCACGGACATTTTACAGACCATCATAAAAGACCGTCATAAAAAAACTCCGAGTTCCGCGGAGGTTTTCCTCCGCGGAACTCGGAGGAAACAAAATGGCTGCTATCGATGATTTCAATATTAAACTGCATTTATCGTGGCAATTTGTGTGCTATAACAGTGTTATAGTGATGAATTATACATTAACATGTAAACAAATGTTCATGTCATTTTCTTTTTCTCTCTCTTAGGTTCACATGAAATAGTAAAACGGTAATTGTTATTATGATAAGCATGAACCCTTGTTTTCTTTCCACAGGAAACAGTATGTACACGTACATGTAGCATTTAGGTAAAGGCTATTCGTAAATCAGCAAAATCCACATGTTATTTACAGTACAGTTCTTTATGTACATGTATCATGTTTATAAATGTAATGCCTTGTCAGTATACCGATATTTCGATATTATGCGTTTTTAAATGCATGTTCCTCAAAATCTGTACAACTACGTGTACGTACATGTGCAATTTTAATATTCCGACAGTTCTGTTCTGATTGTTTTGTTGAACTGTTGTAATAGCTTTAATGTTGATATAGTTTACAAAGAAAAACAGACAATAATCAATGCACTATAAAAGCGTGCGTGTTTTTCATTGTGTTAATTGTATTTAATAACCTGTTATACACGGTTATAAATGTAAGTTCGCAAACAAGGCAATTATTATCATGATCAAACGTTTAAGTAATTAACGCTATAATTTTCAGTTGTTGAGTAAATCATTCAAAAGTACCGCATGTTGTAAACGGTCTTTAAAGTTATTAAAATCTGGTGACAACAAAAGATATTTAGCAACTAAACTGTGAACAATTGTTTCTTAGGTCGTATATAATGCAATGTCTGGTTTCAGTTGTTTTACATGTATTTCATTACACAGTTCTTCACGTTTTGTTGATTTGCAAGTTTGAACAACCTTATAATTTTTGAACGTTTTAATATTTCATTATAATCGTTTGTGTTTTAATCTGTAGACTTTGTGTTGTGTTTTATTTGACAATGCCATTAAGGAAATTATAACGCCCGGATAAATATTTCTTAGTGAAATACCTATGTGACGACAAACAACAAGTGCGTTCTAGAGGATGTCTTAAAACTGATGATGACGTAAGTACGATTTTTAAGGTTTTACATTTAAAACCGTCAAATCGATTTTCCTTGCAATAACATTATTAAAGTCATCTTGCGTTTGTATCCTGTAGCGCATTTTA
>Ga0224511_10000799_pt1 | contig 16765 bp, 4 predicted proteins | sample SF_May12_sed_USG_2_FD_169988 | JGI IMG/M metagenome (GOLD analysis project Ga0224511, IMG submission 169988) | Sediment microbial communities from San Francisco Bay, California, United States - SF_May12_sed_USGS_8_1 | ecosystem: Environmental > Aquatic > Marine > Sediment | place: USA...
TATAAATTAAACAAAAACAGTAAACATTAAAGAAATAGTGAATATTACTATAAAGCATCAGTGACAACTACAAGTAATTTGTAATACTGAGTACGTCTAAAGTAGGGTATTTGACATCGCATATTGTTGTAAACGATATTGCATTAGTTCTTCTGGATTCTATCAAACATATGATATAATTGACAAGCTGACAAAATAACTAAAACGAAGTATAATATAATGCCGAGTATCGGAAAAAATGAACGAAGCACAGTATAGTATTACAATAATAGCATACGTCTAAGGACTTATAAATCATACATAACACTGCAGCAACATTATAAGCTCAGTTGCCAACATGGATTACTGTGACAGAAGCTATAAGTCAATTACAAATACCAGACCTAGGATTGCCAGTCGTGATGTTCATGGCATATCTATTTCTCAAATGATAATCGCTTTCACGTCAAGCTACAGTGGTTCTTTGGAGATTACTGATTAAATATAACAAAACGACAGCAGTAGCTTGATTGAATTGCAAAAATAAAAATCCTACCAATGTATATATAATACATTTATATTATATATTTATATTAGATTATATTGTACTTTAATATCTTCTTTTTGGCACTATTATAATTCATGTTATTATAATACAATGCACCGTCGTATTTAGATCCATTTTGTGTTTGCATCATAAATGGCTCTCTCCCACATTTTCATTTGAAATATTTAATGTAATGTAATTAATATTGTGCCTGAATTTTTTCAATACCCGTTGGCCAATTGATTAATCTTTTAATAATTCAAACACAATTTATACCCCGTTACTTAACGAGTTATTTTCATCACGATTCTGGATACTGCCTGAAAAGATCCGCAATGTGCGCAATTATATTAGTTAATAAATTTAAAACGAACATTGGTTATATGAATATACATGTACGCATCTGGTTACGAAGACGTAGAAACAAATCTTTACATTGTATTTAAAATTTTAAGGACTAAATAATTTTATTATTTTGATCGAACTACAATCTAAAAGCGTGAAACTTTCAAGTGCAAAGAAAAGTTTACCAGTGCCTTCATTTGTGTGTTCATGGTGAATGGACCTGGGGTTTGAGAGAAGTACAGATTATACCGATGTATGCCTAAATGAACGGAAGAAATGTTGATGTTCCAATATTATTTTTCTACACTAATGTATGATAATTATATAACATTGCGAGCACTAGTAAAAACTAAAGTAGTAAGCAATGACAATTCACGTCATTAAATTTGTCCTTCTTCTAGACATCGCGTAATAACATTTTATGTTCATGAAATAGATCGTTAGAAGAACATAAATATCGGACAAATCGCGGTCCTTTAGCAGTAACGTACATGTAAAATATGTACTTAGTATGTCTTCCTGGTAACATCCTTTTTTCGCTACTCAATTAACTTAAATACTGTACCTTTTCTCAGCCATAACGACCAAAATGATAATAGAGCACGACTACGTGCCAGTCAGTTTTTTTATCTTCATGGAATGTTGTTGCAGAACATGCATGTACTCTATATTGGCTGAATAAATAATTATATTAGTGCGACATCGATTTAACAATTTCATAGTCCATTTAAACTGAAAAAGGGGTAGTTTGTTTTGCTTTCGGTGACTATTTATAGTGTGACATAAACATCAGTATAATTTATATGTGTTTTAACGTTGAAATGGTGACGCTTTTTTTAAACATAATTATCAAATTATTTATTGTGGACATAAATTTAATAGATGAAAAGGTCAGAGTAAAAAATACGTCGAAAAAATACTTAATATCCACTTGAATCGGTCATCTTTCGCTGTCGACGATTTGTCTTTCGACGAAATGCCATGCTTGGCAAAGATACACGATAGAACAATGATGTATACTTATATGATTGAACGTGTTAATGTGGTTACGTACCAAGTCATATGGAATACTACCATAACGTTGTTACATTCCAAGAAGTGTTAGGCCCCGGCACCTCTATACCGAATACCGCCTCTTCTACAACCAGTCGTTAATATCTACCTCACACGCAAACCAAGATAAGCCCGTCTATAACACTGCCAGCCGGGGAAACCTTATAAAACTCTTGCTAGCAATAATATTATCAGAGTTCTTGTTGGTGCCTTCAGAGCTTTCATTTGATGCCGTATATGATTGTCTAGATTACTTCCATGATCTGTCATGCAATTTTGATACTTAATGAAATAACTGCTATGAATGTATGCAGTATATGCTAGAGCCTCTTACTTATTATTCAATTACGTACTTGGTTTGTGTTTTATAAAAAAAGAATTGTATAATATATTTGTAAAACTGTAATTTAAAAGGAATATAAAATATGTAATAAAATTATTAATAATATGCGAGTTCTTTATGAAGTTGTATTAAATTTTAAATAGTCTCAAATCAAATGTAAAAGCGAAACCATCATGACATTGTAGACATTGTATGTATCATCATTTATAGCATTGCTTGCTTGACATGACAATGTCAAGCAAGCAATGCTATAAATGATGTCACCATTAAAGAGCTGAACAGTATATTTGATACAATAGTTCGTTGTATAATAATAACAGTGTTGGCAGTTATTTCTATGGTTAGCAACTACCGATAACTACCGGCTCATTTTTTGGTGATATAATACAACTAAAATATTATTTTCGCATTAAATAAAAAGTAAAAAGTATTTCACTAAATAGATGTGCACGTATGTGGGAGAAGAATACGGCAGCATGTCTAATCATTCACCTAATGATTCTTCATGAAGATAATACAAATATATCTGACGACAAATCATTTATCTGTATGGTATCATCCTTGCTTTCTATTGTATTTTGTCATGCCAGTCTACAGTGTCGTTAACCTGTTCATACCGTGGATGTTTGTCTGGTGTTTATCAATCAGTCTGCCACTGTTACACCAAGACACCAAGTAGGTGTAAATGACCCTCGGGTAATAATAATTAATATTCTATATCTATCAGCATTACATGCGTACATGAAACCCAATAACTACATTTGGCAAATATGTCCAAACAGTGATTCGATCAGAGAAACCAATAAGATGTTATTTCATTTAGAAAATTTGATGTGATCCTAGCATGATACCAGACAGCAACTGATTAAATGGTGTTGTTGAAGAATAAGAAGTCGTCTTCGTCAGTTTGTATTACTTATACTGTCTAAATGGTTGCGAAGTAGTACAACGATGGTCAATATTCACATTACGTAGTAACAATGCAAGCACATACCTTTGCGGCAACACTGTTTAAACAGCCTTTGTTGTAGTATAAAAAACAAACATTTTGTTACACGCTAACTTGTGCTTAAATGACCATGCATTTGAACCCTAGCAGCAATTTAATGTGTTCCACCTGCTTAAAAAACATAAACCCCGATCACAAGTAAGCTGCAGTAAGACTAAGAATCAGCCAACAATTTAGAAGGTTCTAAATAGAACCTTTACTCCCTGACTAAATATATGACATTTTTGTTCTTTAGACCCGCCTTTTTACAATTCTTTTTCAGTTACACTGAGCTATTTTACTATTCCATGTGCTTTTTATTGTGTATTGTGTGTGAATTCCCAGAAAAGATTTTGGACGATCTTGTATTGAAACACCAGTGGTTCAACTATAATACACAGCGTCGTCTTTCCTAGCTGTGCTTTTTTCAAACATTTTATACCTTCAGATATAAAATGAAAATTTTCAAATGGGATTATAACGTAAACAATTCAAAATAGAACAAAAATCAACGACAGTTAAACGAACTGTTTTATATTAGGACGCAAGTATATGTATCTCCATTTAGTGCACTGTATATTTAATGCATTAGTATTTGCTGTATAAATATTTAAACACAGATTCATTCATTAAGCCAAATGTCTTAATTAAAAATTAATGCGCTTCCAAATCATTAAGACGTATTTCTTGAAATGTGCAAATGCAGCCCAGAATATTAATGATTTAATTTTAAGGTTTACGTTTCAGATCTTAGGTTTAAATTCCATTAAATGATGCTGATTTATTTGCAAACGCGCACTGTTTAAGTACTCAGAACAAATGTGTCTGAACACATTTATGAATGAGTATCAGATAAAAAGCAAAGTGTTTTAAGCAATTCTCGGTGTTTGATTGTTCAGTTTTTACTAAATAATTAACTCTGGAAAACAATAGGAATTATTAACAGCAACAGTTTTATTTATAGTACATATTTTGGTCAATGCTTGATTTCTGTTTAAAAACTGTAATCAGGCTGTATTTAAATTAAACATTTTTTCTGGTTGTTCTTTTTATAATTTTTACAAAATTAAATTTTTACAAACGTCACAGATATGACCATTGTAATACGTTTCATTAAATTTTGGAGGCCGCAAAAAACGAATCTGTGTCTTCCCCTTTTCTCAGACTAAGATCTTATAGAAAATAATTGTTCTTTATTAATTGTCGTATCCTGTCCCGGCATCAATATTGTCTTATAGTGCCAGCGGTCTGTTTGTTGGTGAGACAAAAATAGTGCGTCCTATGTTAGAAAAACCTGTTTATTTCTATATGCCTTTCATAAAATGATATCCGAAAACAAACGTCGGACACTGTGTGTTTTATTTGGACTGAGATTCGCATACTGCGAGGACGTCTAGAGGCTAAAGTCTAGATATACGATACACCGCCTCATCTGTATATGGAATGAGCGCCACACAGAAATACAAAAACACAATAAATCGTATTCCGAAATGTCTGTAGGCAACAACTGAATATCAATATTAATGACGGAGAGAATGATAATATATATCTGCATTGTCAGATGCACGTATTTTATAATGAAGTAAATTGATTCACTGTGTCGCTGGAGAAATTAGGGGTTTATTTATCTTGATAATATTACCACATGTTTAATAAATTATATAAGTAAGGCAGTCTTATGCAGATATAATGACGTGTTTGCCATGACTAATAGCTCAACCTGAAACACCGAGAAGTGAATGATGCATATTAGAAGTATTTTATTTTTATTTAGCATGTTATGCATATAAAACATTATTTATACGAATCAAATTAAGAAACTTATCTAAGATTATTATTTTTGTCATATTCTAGCAATATTTAAACAGTCCTTTTCGTTTTAATAGGGAATATCTGATGACACACTCAGTTTACCTGTTAATATCGGGTTTGATAGTTAAATTATATCATATTAAAACATATATTTTAAGTATTTTTACCTAAAATAGACAAAACAAGACACTTATTTTTCGACATTGTGTAATATAATAAAAACAATTCCTGAAAACAAAAGAATATTAAACAAATATTAAGATGGTTGAATAATATTACTATTTCGTTTAAATGACTGGTTTATTTACGCGATGAATAGATACTGCAGATACTTTGACCGATACTTTAATATGGTAACAATGTTAAATTGTTTGAAATATATTGTGAATTGTCTTTAGAATTGTTTTTCCTATTTAACATCTTAATAGTCTTACATTTTATTATGTTTCATTGTGACCTTTATGTGGGAATATATTGCAATTTATTTGATATAAAATCCTTGATGAAATGACTACACATGTATGAACGTCTGTGAAATGCCAGAATGGACCAGGAGGGGATATCAGCGTAGGTAATATATATGGTGACAGCCCCTTCTGGCATTAAACAGTCGTAAACGTATTATAAATAACAGTAGCACATTTAAGCTATTACACAATATCGCTAGTAAACAATTAACCTAAAGTAATCAAACCTATTTAACAAGGAAATCACAATTGCCGACAACGTTTAATGTTTCCAATTGTTGCCATTGTAGACACAAAACGAGCTCACAGAATAAATTCATCATTCGTCAAAATGAAATGCGGAAGACAAAAAGTATAAATTAAAAGGTTTTCTAACAACATGCGTATCTTCACGTGAACGTCTTCCGCCTTAGCAGTTATTTCGTAAATACACCAAACGTGCATGTTAATTGCTTAAATGTTCAACATTATTGCTTGCATAAATAATCTATGAGAAAAATCCCTCTTTCGTATTCATAAACAGAAACTCTCACGACTTGATATCACATCAAATGCCTCCATAATGGCTGCAATGTCTGATATTTTGTAGACGGTCGCGTTTTATGGATATAAAACTTACCCGCAAATTTGCATATCGAGCACGACTCAGCGAAATATTATATTATGCAAGAAAAGAATATTACATAGAAATTTGAAAATAACAGCTTTATAGACTGTTTTAAAAATACTACATTCTTAATATTGTATCTTTTATATGATTCACAATGAATCAGACAGCGGACATTGAAACCCTGCGCATACATTGTTCGTGTCTGTAAATGTCTGTGTATTACTTCAAACAAAAGACAGTCATAGAAACAACATTATACATCGTTCGTTTCATTAAACTCTATTGTTCGCCGGTATTATTCATCTAACGCAATAAAGCGCGGTCGTAAAATGTTCTTTTTTTCGCCGAGGGCTGCTTTTAAATCATTAAAGCGTATGAACAAAAATACAAAAAGCGTCCCATTGTAAGGTAATGCACAACTAACGTGGCATGAAATTTACTCAGTCAGAAACTTGTAATGTCATTGATCTGAATTTCACAGTCGAAAACAACAGTAAAGTTTAACAATCCATACATTATACTCTATAAAATACTCTATAATTAAAAAAAGAAATTACACATATACATAATAACAACAAAATAAAAACAACTATATTTGTGTGTACACACGCACAAAAATACACTGCAGTTTGTATTAAAATAATATTTACACACACAAAAAGGAAAATACACTCAATATACATATATATAATTTTTATCACAGGAGTCAGTACCCACTGCAAGTAATTTGAATCAACTAAGACTTAAGTAAAATATTTGACGTAAAAAATATTGTCTTTAACGATATAGCATTAGTTTATAACAAGAGTGTGTTTTTAAATATAAATCGGGCTTACTTTGTCAACTTGTAAATACATTTAAAAAAAGGAAAATAGTTTTAAAACGAAATACGTATATTTAGATCCAAAACTGTTTTCGAACCCACGGCGTGCGAAGAATGTTCATAAAATTAAACAGTTCAGCTCTATACCGATTTTGACAATGCCATGATATTCATTCATTATTTATTGTAACATGTCTCTACCTGTAAAAAAATCGATAGAGAACAAAACAATTACACTATGATATGGCATTTCAAAGGTAAACCACAACATGAAAATGATCTAAGACAGTGTCACCATAAGTTAAAACCCTGAACATACATTTTACGTGTCTGAGAATGTGTTACTAAATACTATAAATAGAACGCCAGCTATTAAAACAACATTAAACTTTGCTAATGCAGACCAAATTACATTGTGTAAAGCAGCGTGCTGCTCATCAAACCCTATTGTTTGTGGGTTTTACATTAACGCTATAAATCGCGGTCTTATAATGATATTTATTTCCGTCTCCATGTGAAGCTTTTAAAATATTAAGTATCACGCACAAAAATATAAAAACTCAAGCGGCATGCAATTTTCTAGGTCATGTGTATGTTATGTCATTGATCTAAAGTATATTTCTAAAGTAAAAACAACGTTATGGTTTTGTTAAGTAATTTAAAAAGCTATATGGTCGATGTAAGCATACATAATAACAACAAATCAAAAGCAACTATAAATGTGCGGATGTACAATACTATGCCGATAGCATAAGCATTAATATTTACCAATAAATAAAGCATCAAAAAGTAAATATTTAAGAAATAGTGAATATTACTGGGAATTCATTGACAACTACGAGTAATTTTTACTACGTCTTAAGTAGGTTGTTTGACCTCACACATTGTCGTAAACGATATTGCATTAGTTTTTCTGGATTCAATTATGATATAATTTACACGCTGACAAATAGCTAAAACAAAGTATAAGATAATGCCGCGTATGGGTACAATTGAACAAAGCACATTATAGTATTACAATAATAGCATACGTCTAAGGACTTATAAATCATGCACAGCACTGAAGCAACATTAAAAGGTTCTAAATACAACCTGTACTCCCTGAACTTCCTCGGCAAGCCTCGTCACCGCCTATGCTGCACTACGCCCTCGGGATGGATTTTCCCATCTACACCAGGAACACATGAAAGATACTTATAATATGTTCCGTTTAAGTGCGGCGGCCGAAAAAAATCTGTGTCTTTCCAGTTTCTCAGACTAAGACCTATACTTGTGTATGTCATAGAGTGCTAGATGTCTGTATGTTTGTGAGAAAACGTTATTGCGTCTTATGTTAGCAAAATTGACAAGACAAGATAGATACTTTGATATGGTAACAATGTTAAAGTGTATGAAAGATTAGACATTCTCATTATATCAGTGTTAATTATCTTTGGAATTTATTATTTTCCCGATTTGACATCCCAATAGTTTTACATTTTATTTAGTTTCATTGTGACTTTTATGTAAGCATATATTGCATTTTATTTTATATAAAATTCTAAACAATTGAATACACAAACACGACTGTGAAATGCCAGAATGGGCCAGAAGGGGATATCAGCGTAGGTAATATATATGGTGACAGCCCCTTCTGGCATTAAACAGTCGTAAACGTATTATAAATAACAGTAGTACATTTAAGCTATTACACAATATAGCTAGTAAGCAATTAATCTAAATAAATCAAACTTATTTAACAAGCAATTCGCAATTGCCGTATGTTGCAGTATTTTACCGCATTGTAGACACAAAACGAACTCACAGAATAAATACATCACTCGTCAAAATGAAATGCGGAAGACAAAAAGTATAAATTATATAGTTTTCTAACAACATGCGTATCTTCACGTGAACGTCTTCCGCCTTAGCATTTCTTTCGTAAATACACCAAACGTGCATGTTTATCGCTTAAATGTTCAACATTGTTGCTTGCATAAATGATCTATGAGAAAAATCCCTCTTTCGTATTCATAAACAGAAACTCTCACGACATGATATCACATCAAATGCCTCCATAATGGCTGCAATGTCTGATATTTTGTAGACGGTCGCCTTTTATGGATATAAAACTTACCCGCAAATTTGCAAATCGAGCATGACTCAGCGAAATATTATATCATGCAAGAAAATAATATTACATAGAAATTTTAAAATAAAAGCTTTATAGACTGTTTTAAAAATACTACATTCTTAATATTATATCTTTTATATGATTCACAACAAATCAGATAGTGGACATTGAAACCCTGCGCATACATTGTTCGTGTCTTTAAATGTCTGTGTATTACTTCATACAAAACGACAGCCATAGAAACAACATTATACATCGTTCGCTTACTTAAACTCTATTGTTAGCCGGTATTATTCATCTAGTACCGCAATAAAACGCGGTCGTAAAATGTTATTTATTTTCTTTATTTCCAAGTGCTGCTTTTAAATTATTAAAGCGCATGCACAAAAATACAAAAAGCGTCCCATTTTAAGTTAATGCATCACTCACGCGACATGATGATGACATTTTAAGGTCAGGAACTTGTAATAATATAATGTCATTGATCTGAATTTCACGGTCGGTGGAAAACAATAGTAAAGTTCAATAGTCGATGAAATATACTCTTTAAACCAATACAAGATATAAAAAAGTCACACATATACACAATAACAACACCACTAAAACAACTATATGTGTACATACACATGCACAAAATACTATGCAGTTTGTATAAACATTAATATTTACACACAAAAATATACATATATTATTTGTGTTATAGGGAATCAGTGACCACTGCAAGTAATTTGAATTTATTATGACTTAAGTAGAATATTTGACGTAAAATCTTGTCGTTTACAATATTGCATTATTTTTATTATTTTTTTTGTAAGAAAGGATAAAGAAATTCGCAAAAAGCTAACAATAATTATAACATAAATACATTCGTTATTAACGGCTATATTTTAGAAAAAAGGATACAAAAATCCATTTTTTAGTTGAGTCGGTCAATTGTCGCAGTCGACGATTTTTCTATCGACGAAATGCCATAAACCGCCAAAGATCATGATATACATGTATCTATAAAGTTTACCTTATATATTTGAACGTGTTAATGTGGTTATGTACTTAGTCATATCGAATACTATTATAAGAAGAAGTGTTCGTTCCCCGGCACCTCCATACCGGATGCCGTCTCTTCTACAGCCAGTCGTTAATATATAGCTGACACGCATACCACTATAAGCCCGTCTATTACAGAGGCAGACAACGAAACCTTATAAAATCCTTGCTACCAATATGTGATTACATTACGTTGCTTTCAGGGCTTTCATTTGATGCCCGATATGATTGTCATGATGACCTTCATGATATGTCATGCTCATGAAAATGAATGGTATGAATGTAGTATATACCAAAAAGTGCTATTATTACTTCTTAATTAAGAGCTAGCTTTTAAAAGCTCTTATAGCTTTAAGGAAATACATTTGTTATAAATGAAATATTACAGAATAGTAATTAATTAGTAATTATGATACGACAAATGTGATTATACCGCGCAAATGACATTTGAGAGGGGAAGTCACTCTGTTGGTCGGTCAGCCCATCGGTCCGGTCATGGTAGTTCGGTCTTTGGTTCGTGCGCATGTAATGCTTCAACATTGTGAAATGAACTTCAGGGAACATAAAACTTTCACATTAGTCATGCAATAAGAGTAACACATACTGTCAGACTATGAATCAACACATCGCAAAGCTATCTGCGTTTGAATTTCCTGTCAAAGCCGTGGTGGGGTATAATTACATTGTGCTGCTCTATGTTTTACGTTTAAAACCTAACATAATAGTTAAAATATACGCTAAGCCAGCGTAGAGGACAATGCATGTGATGGCAATCAAACAAAGCTTAAAAATTATTTTGCCATAAGAAGTCGAACAAGACTTAATTAAATATATCGATGTGTTCACAAAGCCCAACTTAAAAAGCCTACCAGCAATTTTCTGCCGTCATGGCATTTGTCATGTCAGGTTACGGTGTCATCAACCTTTTCATACAACAAAATTTGGTCTGGTGTTCATAAATCAGTCTGCGGTTGTTACACTAAGAACGTGTGAACGACCACCCCTATAGTAGTAATAATTGACAACTTATACCCATTACATGAGCATTGCATGGGTAAGAGAAATCCTATAACTACATTTGGAAAGGATGTGCTAACATTCAGAGTTTCGGAGAAACCAATGAGATGTCGTTTCATTCAGATCTATTGATGTGATCTCAACATGATAACATACTACATTTGATTAAATCATTTTGTTGAAAAATAAGTTGTCGTCGTCAGCAACTGATAGTAAAATCTCTCAATGTCGTTAGAGTAGTACAGTGAAAGTCCTTGGGCTGACTTGAAAATCAATCTGAACCTAGTAATAGTATTATGTATTCCACCTGCTTTAACCTTAAACAAAGAAACTAGTAAAGTTTAATTGTACGTCATCGTACGGTGCTCGGCCGATTTAACACGGATGATACATATTTTCACGTGCATTAATGTATGCATTAATATCAACACTAGCCATCATTCCTCTAAAGAAAAAGTCTGTTTTTCTGCTGATACGGCGTTTATCAATGAAATATGTTAACAAAAAGGCGGAAAGTGCGTGTGCGTCAGCATCTCTGGAATATTATTCGCAACCTGCAAGAAAGTCTCGAGACTACAGTCTTGATATACAAAATACCGCCTCATATGTATGTCACATAAACGCCATAGAATTACAAAACACTGTAAATCGTATTCTGAAACGGCTACAGGCAACAACGGAATAATATTTGAAATATTAACGACGAAGAGAAGTACAATATATATATATCTGTATTGTCAGATGCACGTATGCTATAATAACGCATCAAATTATGTATCTAAGATTATTATTTTAGTCATATTTCAGCAACATTTAAACGTTTTCCGTTTTACATAGGGAATATCTAATGACATACTCGGTTTACGCGTTAATATTGAGTTACATAATAAAATAAAATCATATAAAACATATCTTTAAAGTATGTTTGACTAAAATGGACAAAAACAAGACACTGCTGATACTGATAGACCCATCTGCATTTAAACAGTCGTAAAATTAAAATAAATATATGTTACACAATTAAACATATAGCTAAACATAAAGCTAGTCAACAATTAATCTGAATACACCAAGCCTATTTTAATAATGCCTTCCTTCGGAAACAACGATAACCACAATTGCCGACAATGTTTAATTTGGCTGTATTTTACCGCATTGTCGACACAAAACAAGCTCACAGAACAACATTATAGTTGAGTCAAAGTTGAAGATTCTATAGACTGTACTCTATAAATAAATAAATAAGTAACATAAATAAATAGGAATTATACATATACGTGTATGTGCGTGCGCATGTACAACAATACTATGCCGTTTGAATAAACATTAATATTTACACACAAAAAAGGGAAAAAATAGGAACAAAACATTCAATATTCATGAATTATATGTTTGTTTTGGGGATACAGTGACCACTGCACGTAATATGTAATATTACTTAAGTTAAATAGTTGATGCTGAATCTTCTCGTTAACGATATTGCAATAGTTTTTCTAGTACTTTTATTAATATGATAAACAAATTGACAACATAGCCATAACAATGTATAATATAATGCCCTGTACGACTGCAATATTAAAAAGCACAGACTAGTATTACAATAATAACATACGTATAAAGACTCATAAATCTCACACAACACTGAAGCAACATTATGAGCTTAGTTGCAAAAATGGGTAACTACGACAGAAGCTATATGTCAATTACAAATACCAGGCATTGGATTGTCAGTCCTGATGTCATGGAAATGTTTAATGTTCTCAAATGATATTCGCTTTCACGTAAGTGCTGTTAAGTAATTCATATCAAATAATATTGAAACGTTATTACATTTGATCAAGTAGTGTTGATCCATACAGGATACCGCCTCTTCTACAGCCTGCCATTAATATCTACCTCACACGCAAACCAAGATTATCCCGTCTATTACAGAAGCGGGCGACGATACCTCGTAAAATCCTTGCAACCAATATGAGATTAGTTGTTGTTGCTTTCATGGCTTTAATTTGATGCCCAATATGATTGTCAGAATCACTTCCATGATCCGCCATGCAACTCTGATACTTATTGAAAATAAACAGTATGAATGCATGAAGTATATATCAGAGGAGTTCCTATAGGACTTATTGTTCAATGGCGGCATTGCTTTGTATTTTAAGAAATTCATTTTATAACAAATTAGAAAAAAAACTATTATTTAAACAGTATCACTGCCACAATGGTCTGATGTATAATAACAAGTTTTTGACAGTTTCTGCTATAGTTAACCGATAACTACCGCCTCAGTATTAGATGATATAACACTACTAGAACTGTATGTTCAAATTCAAAAATGTATATTCTTTATAAAATAACTAAACTTAATAGATGTACATACATGTACATGGGTGTACATTATACTGCAGCAGGTCGAATCGGCCACGCAATGATTTTCACAAAAATCATGCAAACAAATCTGACGACAAATCATCTATCTGTATGGTATCATCGTTGATTGTTGTCGTCAGTCTACTGTGTCGTTAACCTTCTCATACCGTGGATGTTTGTCTGGAGTTTATCAATCAGTCTGCGATTGTAACATTAAGAAGGTGTGAATGACCATCGGGTAATAATAATAATTGATAGTCTATACCTATCAGCGTCTATCAGCATCGCATGCTTACATGAAACCGACTAACTACATTTGGCAAATGTGTCCAAACGGCAAACGCTGATTTCATCTGTGAAACCCAAAAGAATGGGTTTTTCATTTAGAAACCTTGATGTGATCGCGACATGATACAATACTGCAATTGATAAAATGTTGATGTTGAATAAAAGGTTGTAGTCTAGACAATTTCTAGACCTAATTCTATATGGTGCGCGAGAAGTACAATGTTCACTTGAAGAAGTAACCAAGCACACACAATTTCGGCAAATGCCTTAAATGGCAGCTGTTGTGGAAACAAAACATGTTGTAAAAGGCTCACTTAGGCTTACTTGATAATGAATTCGAATCATAGCAGCACTTAAACGTGGTCCGTCTGCTTAAAACAAGAAGAAAACTCCAAACAGTAATAAGCAGCAATTTAACAATAAGAAGCTGCCGACAAGATAGTATGTTCTGTTCTTTACAAATATTTGTGTCCTGCAGATCCATCATAAATGCTTGTAAATATATATGCGGTAAATTTATTTATATACTCCTCAAAATAATTTAAGGACCACAAAATAAAAGTGGCACAATTCCTATTATTTTGTTTTTGCAAACAAAACAACATTTATTATACGAACTACTAAATATCTGTAGTTAACAATTGTAAAGCCATTTAAAAGCAAATTAACAGTCACTGTGGTAAACACATAAGGGATCAAAAGGTGTTTTCACTACCGAAATTTAAACGTTTGCATATCGGTGGATTGGGCATGAAATTTTACAAACAGCTCTGCTACATGTTTAAGGTCACACACAAAGATAAGCAAATAAAGCGTCAGGTCACCGCTAGCGTCAAAAACAACCGTATAAATACAAGTGAAGCTGCGAATCAGTTATCTGATTGCGGAAGGACGAATTTTTATCCAAACCTAAATGAGCACGTTTGCGAGGACATCCCGCATATGTGGTTGAGCTGGCCGAGCACGTGTATGTTTTTTGGAATGTACATGCTCTTGTTAGAATAACATGCCTTATTGATTTCATCTCGATAGTGCAACCCGGTCAAATCTCCTTTAAGGTTGGCGTAAGTCAGTAGAACAATCATAGGAGACCCCATCCTAACCAGTTATGACGCACCACACCACCTTTCACGTTTCTGGGCGCAACAGTCTTTAAATCGTTCTTTTTACCACCAAACAAGTCTCCAACTATTATTGAAGGAAACAATTGGCATCATCAGTAAACATAGTTTTTCAATGTACACAAAATCAGTAGGTGAGCTCAAAATACTGCTACGCAATAGTGGTCGTTAACTTTTTTGAAGAGTATATGTGCCAAATTGGTAGCATTTTAAGTCTGTATCTTCATTAAAACAACAGTGTTTAAAATATAATGCATAATATCGTTTTCCTAGTAACACGAACTGTTTTAAAATAGCACACATGTATTTGCAACTTCATGTTGTTCACCGTGTGTTTAATGCATCAGACTTTGATGTATAAATATTTAATCGCAGATTCATTAAGCCAAATGTCTGAAACCAATTAAATACACTTCCAGATCATTAAGAATAATTTTCTGAACTTTGCAAATGGAGCCTAGAATAAAAATGATTTGATGCAAACGTGTACGGTTCTGATCACAGGTTTTACAAGCCATTAAATGATGCTGATGCATTTGCAAACAAATGCTCTTTTTAAGTACTTAAAGTAAATGCGTCTTTCACATATTTATGAATGAGTATCATACAAAATAAGTAGAGTGTTGTAAGTAATTATCGACGTTCTCGATTTTTATTAACAGCAATAAAAAGTTATATTTATAGTGCGTTTTGTGGGTACATGTTTGTTTTTCTGGTTAAAGATGCTAGGTCTGTATCTTTATAATCTTATAATCGGTCACAAATCTTGCAATATGTTAAGTATTCTAAATAAATTAACATTGCAAAGGGAATTGCAAAAAAATTGTGACGTGTAATCGTGTTTTTGGACAGAAAGTAAAAACACAACAACAATAAAACAAAAAATCAAAAATAAAAACCCTTGCCGGAGCAGAGAATTGAACCCGGGACCTCTTGCACCCTAAGCGGATGCGTTACCACTGCACCACCGAGTCAACTGAGAGTATCCATTGTACTTAACTGTTTCGACGCAATGGCAGTAAGGCCAAGGCTAGAAAAAAACTGTAATAAGGATGAATTCACCTTCAACATAGTATTTAGGTTGCTATATTTGTTAAATTTATTAAATGTTAAATATTTACGAATGCTACAGATATGAACTGTGAATATTTTCTGTTGAATATGTGGCGGCTGCTAAAACGAGTATATGGGTTTATCTGTTCTCAGATCATGACTTATAATTGTATATATGTCAGAGAGTGCCAGCGGTGTGTATATTTGCAAGAACAAAATATTGCTTCTCATGTTCGCAAAACCAGGTTAATTGTATATGCCTTTTTAAATAAAATCTGGGATAAAAACGGACAGTGTGTGTTTGTGATTTTGTAGAGATTTGCATACTGCAAGGACGTCTGTAGGCTAAAGTCTAAACAATACAAAGCCTCATCTGTATATGGAATGAGCGCCACATAAAACTACAAAAACACTATAAATCGTATTCCGAAATGTCTGTAGGCAACAACTGAATATCAATATTAATGACGGAGAGAAGTACAATATATATCTGTATTGTCAGATGCACGTATTTTATAATGACGTAAATTGATTCACTGTGTCGCTGGAGAAATTTGGGGTTTATTTATCTTGATAATATTACCACATGTTTAATAAATCATATAAGTAAGGCAGTCTTATGCAGACATAATGGCGTGTTACTCTAAATTATGGCTCAAATATGCAAACGTTAATGTATCTTGACATAGGAGTTACAGATGTGTATGTACACCATTCAAATTTTCACCAAAAAACTATAAAATGTGTTGTCGCCGCCTTGTCTGATGGAAATGACATCTGAATCAAAACAAAATC
>Ga0224511_10000800_pt1 | contig 16757 bp, 8 predicted proteins | sample SF_May12_sed_USG_2_FD_169988 | JGI IMG/M metagenome (GOLD analysis project Ga0224511, IMG submission 169988) | Sediment microbial communities from San Francisco Bay, California, United States - SF_May12_sed_USGS_8_1 | ecosystem: Environmental > Aquatic > Marine > Sediment | place: USA...
ATAAGCGTTATCACATATACAATAGATTTCGCCATTTTTGGGCGGAGATTAAGAAATTGTGGAACTATCCATTGACTTATCAACAACCCGTCCCTTCTCCCAAGGCCAACGAAGTTTAGGTATCGCTTTACTGTATTCTTATTACAAAATGAAATACATTCTGCCCCATTAACATATTACTGACCAATTATCAGGCTAGATGATGTATGTATATATTTGCATAGGCTGGATTCAGAGGAGAATACAAAATAAAGGCTCTACAAAGCAAGTCCGCTGAGATGCCTAGTTGGTTGGTCTGTCAATAGGTCAATTGGAGGGCCGTAACTAAGTTGCTAATATGTTGTGGCCCAACCCTTTTGCATTTACATTTAACTTATTGACATACTGGACCTCAAGATGTCCGCCTTATCAACAGCGCTAACCGACTATATACTAAATAGATGTACATGTAGTTAATCAGAGTATATAAAACAACATATAAAACGCCGTCGCTGAGGACTTTTTCCAAAGTGATTTAGAGAAAATGTCATTGTCACAGATTTCGATGAAAAAATGATTAAGTACGGTAGACGACTGTTAACGACATTTCTTGATGAACATTACATACACCAAATGTTTAGCGTTCTGTGTATAAGTACACTTCTTCCAGTAAATAAACGAACATACAGATAAATCGTCACATTAGCATTATCGCACAAAGCAGCTTTAAAACAAAGACATGTGTAAGGAGAACCATATTTGCAGACGCCTAGCTTTTTCTGCCTGATGTGCATACCGAGGACCGACTTATTTGTTGTATATGTACTGTTTCAATTTTCATTAACATTAAGCAGTTGACATGCTCTAACCTTTGTTAAATATCTCATTAAATCTAGTAATTAAAATAACGCCGGCGTTTTTGTGTTGCAAATGCATACATAGTTTTGGCGGTTTGGTGGTAAAACACTGCGGAATTGACATGCTAATTGAATAATTGCATTTGTCATGTGTTTTGTCCTCAATCTTTAATTTCAATTTAATTTAATTTCTGTGTGGGAGTTTAATTAAATCTACGTTCTACTTTATAGCTTATGTCTGTTGGATTTTGTTTGTTTCTTTGAATTACAAAAAGAACACACATACCACTTACAAATGCACCAAGACAAATAAACAACGAACAATATATAAAACATAACACGTGTCGCGCAAAATAATAATCCCATGAATGTAATTAGTGTTGCATTTTAATATATAATATTTACCGGGGATGGTCGATACAATATGTTTTCCATTTTATTCTAGGAAAGTAATCTGGTGTTACCAAAGCTTATTTTTAACAAAAATTTACAACATGGATGGGTCTGATACCCTATAAGTTAACAAAGGTATATACATATATATTTCTGGTCAGGTCAAATCAATAGGTAGTTGTACATTTTCAATATTTTCTTTCACCCAAGTTAGAAAAAACAATTGGCCCAAATACTATATCAAGGATATTTTAATAAAACACTATCACTATTTTAATAAAAGATGATTATTTAACGTCAAACAGAATAAAAATCCAAACAAAAACCGAAACATTTGGTAAAATACGTCCAAGAAATATACACCATAGGTGCCGAACCCCCCCCCCCCCGAAAACGTGTTGTCTCCAACCGCTTCTGTGCTATCGTTATACAAAGATTGTACATTACCGATGGACCATCAGACTATTCTACTTCTTAGTAAAATACTTTATAAGAATTAATCTTCTCGCTTAACATGCATTTTCGGAATTTTTAACGGTTTTTTTGTGTTTTGTATAACTATGATTATTCATTTTTTTAAACATGTATACGTTTTCATCAAATAATTGACATGGTTAGACGCACTCGTTAAAAGATATTATACATGTTATAATATAATATAAGCAATGCTGAATCTGAATTTCTTTAAGACAAATATATAATTTATAATGACGATGATGTGATGGAATTTTATTACAAAATAACCGAAATAGTATGACAACTGTCTGTACCAAAAAAATATTGTGTTTGTATTTTTTAATCATGTTGCTGACACAAATGACACCATTATCGAACACATGCACATTATGACACAATGAAAATGTGTATTACCTATTAAGCAAAGAAGCGAATAAAGATATCGACAAATCTTGAAATGGTATATATATAAATCCTATCCCAAATGACAGGCCGGCTTTTAGAAGGTGGCCTATTATATTCTACATTAATAATTTTGCACTTGCGCTAAAAACCTACAACATGCTATATTTAGAGAAAGCTTTCGATGTATTTGTGTTTGAAAACCCTTGAGACTCGTTTATCACCAATACATCAACTAACTGTATTAAGAGGATGAAAGTATGCTAGTAGCATTCAAACTTAAACGTTAATTTATACAAAAATGGTAATCCATAACAAAACTTTAAACCATTTATGATCATTAACTTCTCGCTTATACATACATGTGACATAATAATAAACCGGAATAGAACCATGGGGCACATACTTAGAGTTTCGTATGAAATGTCTTTGTAGTTACAATATACATTAAAACATAATAAGGGTTCGTCCAGCGACCCGCCACTTTTCAAGCCCTGATAATACTTTCTACACAGTTTGTCTTCGCTCAGACTATTTCTTATCATCAGTATTTTCGTGCGCTGGTTGGTGAAGATTCACGATGGATCCTCCACAAAATAGAGAAGAATCCAGTCTCTGGTACTCCGCGTTTAATCTTATTTTATCTAATTCTAGACCCCACTTGTCCGTGAGAACAGATATGTCAATGGTGTATACTCCTTTACGGAGTCTGTGAGACACGCCATTTCTGCCAGTATTTCTGAATATATTCCAGTCATGGCCATGCGCCCAGCGTTCATATGTTGCATAAACTGACCAAGGCCTACCTTCAAACGACACAAATATATAATCGAAAGGACCGTCATTAGCGTACCGTATATCGTCTAATGTTATAGTCACGAACTCTTGGTCTTCCGCAGGCTCAATGCAGACCTTCAATTGTATGTGATACTTCTGTTCTTCGTCTACAAGCCGTAGTGTCTTGTAGTTGGACGCTTCTGACCGCCAGACCCAAAGTTCCCGCTCCTCCAGTGCCGGTCGCGTCAGCACGTCCTCGAACTCATAATGACGTTGAATTTCCACGTAGCCATTGATTGTTACAAACACGTGGCACACAAGGAGAACGAAGCTTGGGATTTTCATTGCAACGGTTGTCAACAAACTACTAGACTTGTTAGGCGGGTGAGGTACTTGTTTACGGTTTTCATGGCATTGTTTGGTCCGCGAACACAGCAGCTGAAACAGCAACAAGAGGGATATCTTTTTTTTTATGTTCAGCAACTATAATAGAAAATAGTACATCTCCCTCAAAAATAATAAAGGCCTGTTTCCAAGAGTCTATTACATGATGTACACGTTTTCGGTTTATTATATTAGTCATTCTACTTATTTTTAAGTGTATGTACACCCTATTTAAAGATTTCAGATTACGCTTTTAATCATCCTTTTAAAGGCTCATAATTATTTACGTGAGGTCTCGCAACACAGATTTCATTATCATAATCACAATCATAATTATGTTTCGAGATATAGCGAGCTATGGTATATATAAAAAAATTAAGACCAACTTCTATATTTTTCAGTGGTGTTCACGTGTAACACACCGCTTAGATCTCAGAAAGCTGGTTCATTATTAAAACACACTTATAGCATATTTTTATTTATAAATTGTAGTGCGTATATATAAGTCTTAATTAAAAAGTCCAACACAATAATTAATAAAGCTTGAAAATGTGGTAGTGCTGAAGGGTGATTTTTTCGAAAAATGTAAAAATGGTTGTTAATACTAAATTATATGATTACTATTAGATCCTCTTATTATTGTTTTATGCATAAAGTTCAAATATATTTCACATACCTATTTTATATTAAACTCATCCGATTGCTGAACCTTTATCTTGACTCAAGAAGCACTATAATACTAATGGTAACATCGATGGGTTAATATTATTAATAAATGGCTTTCCCGTTCTCGCATTTATAAGAATGAAACAACAAAACAGTGATTGATACATTATAATGTGCGGTCTTTAAACGCTTCAAAGAAAAGAACACAGCTTAATGTAGCTATATCATTTACTATACGTATATGATTATGATTATTCATTTAATTAATGGTCTATTTAAAACAGTATTTTAACTTTGATACACGTGTGTAAGTATCACATTTGTTCATAAATTAACAAGGGTCGGTATATTTATATGTAAACGATAAGTGACAGAAGCATTGGGGCGTGAAACAACGAAGTAAAATAATTTTCAGCCAGTATATGAAACACATGACCATATTTACATGCAATATTAACATGCTAATTGCTTAGAGGTTTTTTTATTTAGGAAAACTGGAACAACTATCTTTGGTAGTAATGTATTCTTTATTGGTATGCAAAGAAACATAACATTGTCTTTCATTTTCTGCCGGAAACCATTTGTTAGCCTAATAAAGTTAATTTTACTCTTTTTTTAAATGTCACTTATCCTTTTTCTATCATAATTCAAGAAAACGCACATTTTGTATTGAACCGTTTGTACTCTTTGAGTATCACGTGGCTTTCTAAAATATTTCACTGGTCGATTTGATTACCGGTTTATCCATTAAAAATGCTATGCATGTGTGCATATTTTGACCAGAATTGTTTGCATCTTACTTTTTAACCATACTTATTCGGTGAGCCCTACTCTCGTAAATAGGCGTAACTGCCAAATAATTGGTATACGTACATGTTAAAATATTACAGAAAAATGATTTTGTTGATAAAGTGTTGCCCGCAATTTTGGCTTAGTTTATTTATGTTTCGACCCATTACGTTAAAAAGTTAAATAGCTTTTCTTCAAACGATACGTTAAGTTGACTCGGCGGTGTACAAGTAACGCATCGGACTGCGGTGCGGGAGGTCCCGAGTTCAATTCCCGGCTCTTGCAAGTGTTTAAATGTTTGCTTTTTTGTTTTGTTGTTGTTGGGTTTTTACCTTTTTAGTCCACACATTATTTATTACACATTTATATTATAAACACATTATTTGTCATGAAATTGTGCAACTTTTTTTGCAATTATAATTCATTAAGTATTCTTAAAACACTGCAAAATTAGTGACCAATTACGAGGGTATCACAATACAGACCTAGCATCTTTAAGGCTTTAGACTCATCATTAGGAAATAATCTGCATACAGCATACAGCTTGGTGCATTAATTATATCTTAATGCTAACACCAAGTTGTATGCTTGCTTTCGACAGTTGACATTGACAAACTGTACCAGCTGTGACACAAGTTGATTACCTCCCCTTGGCAATTTTGTTTTAATGAGTTATCTCCCTTTAAAATTGGAAATATGCTTTTTTCAGTTTTTCCATGGTAAAGTTCAGATTTCTTATTGAAATATGAATCAAAATAATAATATTAAGCTATATAACAGAAGAATTTTCTTAAAAATCAATTTAGGTTCAAATAATACTAGAATTTGTATATTTTCCATAGGCTTCAATGTAAAAGTTAATTTTCATTTTTAACTGTGGAAATATATATATGTAAAATTTTATTCAATTATTGCTATCCAGTAATAAGATATTAAATATGACAATGATGGTCCTAAAACGTAAAGAGGCCAACACGGGGCAAGTCATCCATACAAGGGTTTATGGCTTGGTAGGTCCTGGCTTTTACTATTTTTATATTAGATCCAGATTTTAAAGTTGTTTAAGGTAGTGAAGTATTTATAAATATCAATTATGTACATTGATAGTCACCTATTGATTAACAAAAATAAATCATGTTGAAATTACATTACACAAAATTAATAGTAAGTATGCATTTATTTGTTAAAGTATTTAAAAGGACTTTGGATTAATATTATATTCGCCGCTGTAGGTAAACGAGAAAAAACACGATTATTGTCAAATTTTTGATTATATTTATTTGAGTATAGCCAACAAGTTTGACTGTCAAAACTCAATCCTGTCTTTGTTTAAAACTGTTCATACATGTAATAAAAATCATAGTTGTAAATATTCTGCACTACTTTTCGATTGTGTATTTTTAAATAGTGCCCTTTTAATTTTTATTAGGACCGTAAATTAAGTAATTTAATTACATACCGAACAGTTAATCTTATCATTTTGCCTAGCAATGTTACAAAACTATTTGGAAATAACGAATGCAGTGACATTTAGAAAAAACCCAGACTCATTAAGATATATTCTCATAAAGAATTGTTAATGGTTATTTTTCATATTAATAAAGCCGCGGTCATATATCATCTGCTAATAGGTGTAATATACATCAGACGTAAGAGTATCGTTATTTGCATTACTTAATATATCTCGAAAGAACCAAACACATAAAATAATTATATATAAAAATATGTGAAAACATTAAAGATGCTAGGTCTGTATCTTTATACCCTTATAATCGGTCATAAATCTTGCAATATGTTAAGTATACCAAATAAATTAACATTGTAAAAGGAATTGCAAACTTTTGTGACAAACAATGTGTTTTTTGACAAAAAAGTAAAAACACAACAACAACAAAGCAAAAAATGAAACATAAAAAACCCTTGCCCGATCTGGGGATTGAACCCGGGACCTCTTGCACCCCAAGCGGATGCGTTACCACTGCACCACCGAGTCAACTGAAAGTATCGATTGTAGTCAAGCCATTTAACTGTTTCGACGCAATGGGTCGAAACGTAAATAAACAAAGCCACGTTTGCGGGCCAGACATTTTCAACAAATGCATTTTTTTCTGTAATATTTTTACATGCAAGAATAACAATATTTGGCAGTTTCTCATATTTACGGCAGTAGGTTTCGCTGCTTAAATATTGTCTAAATGTAAGATGTAAACAATTCTGACCTAAAAGATACAGACCTAGCATCTTTAACCTTTATATTTCTTTATCTACGTTTATAATTAAGCATTTCCAATTATTAATTTTAGCAAATGTATTAACTAATATTTTATCGGCATTATCAGTATTAAAGTACCACTAATAAAAGTCATCATCATGTGTATACATGTAACATACATGTATGTTTCTATCGATGTATCTTCACTCTTGATGTTTATTGTTTAAAATGTATGCTTACAAATGCTTTGTCTAAATACCCTTATTATTGGTCAGAAACTTTGCAGTACATATGTTAAATATACTAAATGAAGTAGCATTGCATAACGAATGGCAACCTTTTATGACAAATAATGATTTGAGAACCAAAAAAGTAAAAGGGTAACAACAACAACCACCACCACCACCACCACAACAACAACAACAACAACAACAATGCAAACAGAAAAAAGCATCGACGGACCCAAGAAACGAACCCGGGACTTTTAGCGCCGCAGTCTGATGCATTATCTATCGGCCACCGCGACAACTGGACGTATTGATTGCTGTCTAGCTATTTATAACAAGAGGACCGAAAGGGCCCTGGGTCGCTCACCTGAGGAAAAGGTCAAAAGTCACAGTGTAGCCATTTACAGAGGACCACTAATGTTGTCCACCAAATATTGGTAGAGGACCTCCAGATTATGTTATACATCAAATATAAAAGCTCTGGGCATTGTACTTCCAGACAAGAAGATTTTTGAAAATAGCATTTTGAAAACCTATTTTTTACCCCCTTAACTACTTATGACCTCTAGATGATGCTATATACCAAATATAAAAGCTCTGGGCCTTGTAAATTCAGAAGAGAAGAGTTGCATTTTAAAAACCTATTTTTGACCCCGTCACCGATTTATGCAACCAATAAGAACCATTTGAACAATTTTGGTAGAGAACTACCAAGGGACCATTCCTGTTGAGTTTGGTCAAATTCCCATTAGCGGTTCAAGATGAGAAGTCGTTTAAAGTTTTCCTTATATAATTCAATGTAAAATTGTGACACCCCGGGCGGGGTCAATTTTAGCCCCAGGGGCATAAGTTGAACAACTTTGGTAGAGGACCTCAAGATGATGTTAAATACCAAATATGAAAGCTCTGGGCCCTATAGTTTCAGATAAGAATACTTTTGAAAATTGCCTTTTGAAAACCTATCTGTTTTTGATCCTGTGACATACATATGCAACCAATCAAAACCATTTGAACAATTTTGGTAGGGGACCACCCGGGAACCATTCCTGTTGAGTTTGGTCAAATTCCCATTAGCGGTTCAAGAGAAGATGTCGTTTGAACTTTTCCTTATATAATTCAATGTGAAATTGTGACACCCGGGGCGGGGTCAATTTTGACCCCAGGTAAATAATTTGAACAACTTTGCTAGTGGACCTCTAGATGATGCTATATACCAAATATGAAAGCTCCGGGCCGTGTAGTTTCAGACAAGATGACTTTTGAAAATTGCATTTTAAAAACCTTTTTTTTACCCTGTGACCTACTTATGCAACCAATCAGAACCATTTAAACAACTTTGGTAGGGTACCACCCAGGGACCATTCCTGGAACGACGGACAAAGGCCGGTCACAATAGTCTATAAATTGCGTTATGCATAAAGCATCAAAACTAAATTTGCCGGTCACACTTTTTTAACAAAGTCGTTATTCTGTTATATTTTAGCATGCCTCTATAATTATATCAGACAGTTTTGTCCCATATTAAATGCTCAATTGTGGCTAAAAGTAAAGTGTTAACAATTCTGGTCAAAAGTAACAGACAAAATGGTTGTTTCGGTAACATGCCCACAACACAGGGTTGGGGTGGTAACATAACTTTTCACATTTAACTTTTATGTGAAACAACATTTTGCACATACCCATTAGAGTGCATCACATAAACGTCGATACAATACGATAATTTATCACTAATGATTTTGAGATGTGTTTAATTTTGAAATGTTCATTTCGAACAACAAATCCCGGACACATGCATGTGCGACGTGCAACTTTCCAGGATCTGACATTAAATTAGATAATATATTTAAAACTTACTTGATACTACTAGATCCTGTTCATTACACGCAAATATTGTAAAATATAGATTATGTATGATGTTTTGCACATAAATACAATTGGATAGTAAAATGTTGATATAAATGTTAGTGATGCATGTAATTTGTTTACCTGTTCACATTTTAATTATGTAAACAACTCTCTAAATGATATTCACTTATGAATAAGAAGGAAAAAACGGTAATATGGAATATGTCTACATTTATTAGTACAATTCTTAAATGTTTTCAATGCCCCTGTGGCACTCAAATCATTAACTCAAACTTTAGTATACTGTCAACCTTACTGTTACTTATTTAGGCCAAAAATAATGTATGTCTCCTGTAACATCCTCTTCACAAAATGAGTATCAGTTGGTAGCCTTTTTATGGACTGTGTTCAATAGCGGATGCAGCATCATATCTTAAGTTTGTTTAAGAGTTGTATGTTTTGCTGCACAGTTATATAATACAAGCATTTTATAGCATCGCAAGCAATACTGACGCCCCCTACCGGTATAAACCTGAACACTTGTAGTTCACAAAGAATTGTATGGCTCTTTCGAATTTCTCTCAAAGACAATTTATATACCGGCTGAGCAGAAGGAGGCGCAGGAGAAAGGCAAACCTGGAACCCACTTTGGTAAACCAGATAGGAATTGTTAAAAAACATTTGATAACAAATCAAGTTTATAAACTTTGACAAATTAAGTAAGTTTTCTGAACCAAAACATCCAAAGAGAACAACATTTTCTGTAAAATAAAACCATGTTGACCTTATTATTTTCTATAAGGTTCAGATACTAATCCAAGTTCATGTGTTGTTGTATAGAGTCACTGCACAGGTCTGAGTTCAAGTTTTTCACACTGCTTTAAGCTAGGATTTAAGTCGCCAACTATGACTGAAAGCCATCAAAAGGATAAATAGTGTGACCTTGACCTTGAGCCAAAATGATTCATGGCTTTTGCACATTGTCTCAATGAGCTAAACATTTGAGCCAAGTGTCATAAAAATCATTCGAATACTAAGAGAGCTATTGAGCGGACACGAAACACAGGCTCCAAGATATGAACTTCAATTGTGACCTTTGTTCAACGGCAAACAAACAGATGGAGAGAAAAAAATAACGTGCATAATTGACACATTGCCACCAACTGACATACCAACTTTCATGAACCTAGCTTTAACAGTTTTTGAATTCTCACAGGATCCAGATTACACACCGGTAGAGAATTAAGAATGATCTACATAACATTAGTCGGGGGTTAAAACGGATGTTTTGTCGGGTCACTGGAAACATACAAAATGTACATATTTTTATGCCTTTACTTAGTACAATTCACAGACTAGTTATTATAGAAATTGTTTATTGAACCTGTTCTTATGTCCAATTGTCTATGTACTCAGTATGAATAAACTTGTAAATAATTAACAATTTTTAAAAGCCAAACTGTAATAAATGTAACATTTATTACAAAAGTGTCAAATGGGCTACATGGTAATCATGATGTACTTCGAGAGACGTAAAACGGCAATGGTTTTGTCATTGTTTTTTTTTTGTCAATTTTTAAAGCTGGTTTTTGCGATAAGGCGTATTTCCCGATTTGGTAAGAAAATCATGTTTTTACTTGACAAAATGTATTTATTATAAGCAGAACATTCAAATTGTGTCTGTGCCATATATTATTCACTTAAATATATTATAAATGTATTGTTTTTGATCTAAAATCTACTCCGTAACAAACGCAGTTAATTTTTCTCAATCACTTCCTATTGGATCAAGTGCTAAGAGACTCGTGTTTCATAAGATATATACATGTACATGTATTTAGTACTATTTACACTTAACATCCACGTTTATTGCATTTTGCCGGTACCAGTTGGCAAGTCAGACGTCATGTTTTGTACTACTTCTCTCGTAAATTCGAGAGCGCGGGTTCAATTTTCTGCTCGGATACAAGCATATTTTGCATATAAATATTAATCATAATTTTATATATCATTATTTTTATACGTCTTTCCGATATCAGGTCCCTTATCTGAAACCATGCAATATAATTTCAATGCAAAGCAGATACTTGGTTACCGCATTTAAAAAATTGAAGCACGCTTTTCCTTTCGATGCAGTGTGACAAACTGAGCAGGAAACAACGCATTCGGTCCTCTAATAGGTGACAGTGTTTCGCAACACTTTGATTTGATCTGACATTTTACCCCAATCATTTGCTTTAAAGGTCAAGGTAAATATAATTGAACGCATTTCAAAATTACTTTTAAACACACGACGTCAGAAGTGTGATGAATCGGTAAATAATTTCATTAAGAAAACATCAATAAAACAACAGAATGTACGGGTGTGCCTTTGTTTACGAGTGCATCAACAGGATTCCATTTGAAACCGAATTATTTTCTTAGAATGTTTAGAACACGTCATTTCAAAAATGTGTTGCAAAATAGTTTTACCATAGACTATAGGAATACATTTCAAGCAATCGTTTGATTTTAAGAACAGCATGTTGAAATATCTGTGCAAAACAACATGTTGAAAAATATATGTGCAAAAAGCTAACTTATAAAAGGTACATATGGCTAAGGTTAAGTAAACTCTAGTGAAACGTCTTTTTTTGTAAAGTTTTAAATATTTGTATTTGCTCCCAAAATCAAATTATGCCTTTATCTGTATTCTTATTGTTATGGCAGAATTCACAATTCTATTCAATGCACATACATAATATGCAAACAAATGGTATATGAAAAATGTCATACCCACGGGCAATAAAAGCATCCGAAACTCTACAAAATACCTATCAAATATTCATCTGGAAGACAAAACGACGTGTATTAATAGTTACAGATGGTACCACTGTATCATGTAGTTGATACCCTTATAACTTATCACAAACATTGCAACTTTTATTTATAATAGACCGATGCATAAAATCAAATATCTGTGTAAAAGGAGTGGTTTATAAAGACAAATAAAATATTAGAACTTCAAATATAAAGATGTAACTACTACATAATCAAACATAAAACACAGTGCTTGGATTCGAACCCGGGACCTATTGCAAGAGTAATTCAAGACTTCCTTGAGAAGCCAGGTTGCCTCCGAGACAGACTGATGACAACCTAGTCATTAGTAAAGTTATTTTCAACGCCATGCATTTTAATGTAAATACACAAATGAAAAGTATGATCAACGATTCATTTTTAATTAAGATTTTTGCAATTAGATAATGTGTATAGAGTATAATATTTGTAAGTCTTCATACAAATGAGGTTCCACTTAAGTGCAAACTTATGCTAAAAAGAAGCATGCTTTGCAGTTTTACACGGTTAGTCAAAAATTTCAGACATTCATCTTTGAAAATATAATTTTGTAATATAAAATAATATAATTGTATTTATGTAGATTCCACATATATTTGCTTATTTTAGTATTAACGTTTTGATTGTGCTGTAATTTCAATATTTAAAAATATTTGAATTTGCTGGACATTGGACACATGTCGAATGCACGGGTAATGGAATTAGAGCATGACGACCTTTAAATACCATTGTATTTACGTAGTGTCGCAGAACATGGTGTTCAAAAAAGGTACACCAATGCCAAAGAAGTTAGTTTTTTTATTAAAGATAATATTGTTTTAAATAATTTGAAATAAGATTCAACAACGTTTCAATAGACAAGATATCAATATTTAAAAAAAAAAACAAATCATAATATAAACGTATGCGACTTTCTGATATTTTAATATGATATTGACAACAATAGAATAACTTAATTAATCAAATAATATTTATCAGATTTTACATTGTAAAATGTTCTTTTGCATTTTTGTTTAGATCCAGTTCATTCACAAAAAGAGAAATTGTGCGCTTTCTAATTACAACTAATTTGCCTGAAGGCTTAAAAGCTTAAAACAATACTCTTTGAAATCTTTGATATGGCATTTAATTGAACATTAGGACTAATTGTACATTTTCACAAGATAAACGTAAAAAAAGAAAAATGACAAATCTTTGATTCAAATATCGCATCGAACCACGTGTCGCAAAATTGTGTACATGGCTAGCACTGATCGACTGCCCTAATAAAATATTAAATATTCATCAGTGCAAAAAGTGTTTTACATAACTTGTTAAATAGCCATGACACATGAAACGCTTCGGACGCTTGAGACAGTGCATTATGACCATCCTCGATAACCACTGTTAATTTCGGCTAACGGCTCGATCAACAATGTTTCTTCGGTTGACAAAATGCACTGTCGATGTCGCCCTTAACGAGACCATTATTTGAATAATGCATTAGAGGATAACGTTAATACCTGAGAAAATAGTATTCACATAAAAAGTTGAAATTGATATATGCAATTGATAAAATAAACACTCCCTACCTTTTTATATTAGACCATCCAAAAACGTTTCAGTATCAGTTAAAGAACTAAGTATGTGTGTAAAATGAATAATAAAAAATGAAGCATCTATCATCAACTTCTTTTGATACGGTTTGCTATTTGCCACTTCAAAGATATAAACACTTTTTCCTAGGTAAAAGTTAAGCCTCGCGTCATTATACCTATGAAATGAATTACATTCGCGCATTGTTTTATTCATATATCAAAATTAAAATGTATCGTATTAATCTTACAATTACCAAGGCCAGAACCAGTGTTAGCAGCATTGAAGTAATAACACATTCTTACCATCAGTCATTTGAAGCCCAAGTTAATCTTCTAAGGCATAAATGCATTGTAAATGGTAAAGCACTGAATAAAACTGTAAAGTGTATAGATGGACCATCAGTCAGTTTTAAAGTTTTAAGTTTCCAATGATTGTTTTTGATGTTTTCTATATTTTAATGTATTGATCCTAAATCATGGATGACCTGAGTGCAAATTCATTGTGGATAAGCAATTGTTTGCCTGCCTGTTATGATTGCAACATAAACAACCCAAAAGTAATCAGTTTCTCTAATGATGATGGTAAAGCGAGGTTTATTGTATTTTTATTTGAATGTTATTCTTTACTATCTATATGACTGATATTAATTTGCAAAACAAATGTTTATTAACTTATTTAATGTGTTTATTCATTGAGATTCAACAGTGCGAAGTCGTCATATGAATCTATACAAAAACGTTAAACAATTGTTTACTGCATGTACAGGGTCGAGTGAAATGAACAAGTGCAGCTGTTAGAAGAATTAAAAACAGATTTTGCTTTTAACAAATAGTTAAATTCTTTTAATTTTTACCATTGGTTTTTACAAACAAGACATGCAAAATTACTTTATATACAATTTAGCCATTTTCAAATTAGATAATCTACATAAAGATGACATTTTTATTACCCTTAGTGGGTAAAAAAGACATTTCAGATGTCCAGTACTAATTCTTCAGGAAGATTTTTTCTAATACTTTCATGTAACTTGTAATAACTTAAAGCCACCAGAGCACGGTTTGGACATTAACTTGGGAAAATATTTAAACGTTCCCCAAAAGTCTAAATAACTGCGTAATAGAGCATAAACAATAGGTACCATGTGCTAGTTTTGAAGAAAAATGTGCACAAACCAGGACATTTCATATATACCATTCATTATGAGGGGACATCCTTTTCTTGTCCACGGACACAAAAAGGATTTACATCATATTACATGCATTTTTCATCTTTTAAATATGTAGTCAAATATTTTTAGTGTCAGCCATATTTCATCACATTTCTTTGCTAAGACTTTTTCAAGGGTTTTCCTTGCATTTTTCGGGTGTCATAGTCCCCCCAGATTTATGAATGTGGGAATTGGTAAATTTAATCAATCATTGTGAACAATGAACACCAGACTAGATCTATTTAACAAAGTAGACACTTTTTTCACTTCAAGTTTCATTTTTTCAACACATTCACATACATGCACCAAATTCAACATTTAGTCTCCATACGTGACATTGTACCAGTTAGTTGGTCCTGTGACCAAAAAGCTTAACAAATTAAACATTTAGATCTAACTTGTTTTAACTGGTAATAACTGTTTATATAATGCCTGCTTATATGTAAGCTGTCATATATACAATTACTTCTTCCTAGATTTGACAGACCCAAAAGCGCTGGCTGCAGCCGGAGAGTCCAAGCAGGTCAGAGTAGTGGTCACACACTGTGTTTAACTGATTTGTGCCATAAGCTGCAAACTTAGATTGCTCCTTTGGGTACCCCATCGGGTTAAACACATTGTCGAAACATTCAAGCAATTGAAGCATAGAACTGTTTGGTGATATTTTAGTTGTGTAGGATTTTCACATAACCCTGGTGTCATTAGCAGCTTCAAGGTCCAATTATTCCAGGACTTTGTCCACTGATGGAGACCCAATTCGAATGGTGTGCATGGTGGCAGCTGAGTCAACAATGTGCCTGTTAACTGTCACATTTACAGATTCTGTCTGAAATTAGGGGTTAAGGATACAAATGTAGGTCAAGACATTAATGAAAAGTGCAGTCACAAGGATAAAATTTAATATTGATGTGGCTGTGAACTTCCAATTTTCCGATGACTTGCTAGTCTTGTCCTTAAAATCTTCCAGGTTCATAATGATGGCATCATAGAGTTCAAAAGCTATATTGACAACATTTTCAGATGACTGCTATCTCACCGACTTGCCCTCTGGAACCAGTTTGGCCAGAACATGCAAAAAGGTTTGAAGCTCCCCTAAAGGCATATTCTTAAAAATATTTACTGCTAAATGCGCCAAAACGAATGACACCGTGGTCTTTTATATGCTTAGATTGAAATTTTCAGCTCTGGATTCCCTCAATTACGGAAGATGCAAGCGAATAAAAATCGGCGGTTATTATAGGGTCGTTCCGTAAATCGCCGGTTGGTCATCATTCGACCAAGGGACCTGAAAAAATTATGTGGGCCGAGATAAATATTTTTTTCAATTTTCACTTCAGAAAATTTTGGAAAGCAGCATAATCAGTCATAAATTAGTTTTAATCTTTGTATATTTTAGATGTCTAGAGTTGAATATCTATATTATAACTTACTGTTTTGCTGTATAATGAATTTCCTTTTCGAAACCTAATCAGGAGGACAGGGAATGATGCTATGATTTTAATAATAACTTTACCATTAATTTTGTTTCTAGCCCGGGCCTTTCACCCAAAATCCTGTGATGATTTTCATAGGCAGAAGACCTTTGTATTTAGGATTCTTACTTCTTTTCACTTTCCTTTTATTTTATTCAAATTCTAAGTGGCCTGGTTAGAGAGAGAAAATGCACTTTTTTTTCTTTTTCTTCTCCAAAAATGTTGAGAAAGTTTGAGGTTTGCTATAGCTTTAAACTGGTTAAAACCCCCAATGAAAGTCACTGACCGTACCAAGGCGTGCATGTTTCTGTGCTGTTCTGTGTACATTTCTTTTGTACGGACTATTTTGCCATGGTGCCCTTTAACTTCACATGTCTACATTGTTCACAACAGTCTTTTATTGAACATCTCTTCAATTTATATGATCCGATTGAGCTTGGGAGTTTCTGACATATTATCAAATGTAAACAAACGCAAGATGTAAACACACGGATAATCTGGTTTGTTATTGCATCTGGTCGCATTGAGGTGTTGTGCGAAGAACGTTTTAGTTCAGGTAAGGCCACAAAAAATTGATCTTCTGTTTCTCAGGCACTTTTTTGAAAAAACGAATGCGAGGGGGCGCAATTTTTTTTTATTGTGTCAGATTATTTTTTTCTTGTTTCTCAGTAGATA
>Ga0224511_10000801_pt1 | contig 16757 bp, 15 predicted proteins | sample SF_May12_sed_USG_2_FD_169988 | JGI IMG/M metagenome (GOLD analysis project Ga0224511, IMG submission 169988) | Sediment microbial communities from San Francisco Bay, California, United States - SF_May12_sed_USGS_8_1 | ecosystem: Environmental > Aquatic > Marine > Sediment | place: USA...
CGGCGGATTTGAGTGTTCTGGCAGCAGGGTTGGCTGTGCTATAATGCAAGTATTGATTAGACATATATTTATTACTAAATAGAATGGGCGACTTTTTACAAAATCTCATCGTCCCATGTCATACGGGCTGGGGCCAGAGGCAAACGCAGAGTCATTTTGATGCACTGTCCCATTATGATAATGCGCTTGTGTTGGTAGCCGATAGTCTGTCTGAGAAAGATCTCCAAGCCACTACAATTTGCAAGCAAAAAATTGTTTGAGAAAAAGTCACCATTGCACAGAAGAAGAGACATTATGAATTGGTCTTTGTATAGTTCTCGCAGTTCACATGTCGCATCAAGTGGGTTTAATGTATTTTGGTTTTCCGTTTATTTTCCATTTTGATAGGGAATTTCTAACTAGACCAGGGCGTTGATTCCTTTGAAACTGATATGAAGGTTATGCAAGCTACCTGGATGAGTGAGTGCTCTTGTGACTCGGCTGCATGGCAGTGATCGGTAAATAGCTGGTGTGTGTGAGTTTGATGCATGTGTGATTCTTGCGCTTCCCGGCCGAAATCACCGCACGCTCTGTACAAATCTGCGAATGAATATGAGGACTATTAGACTGACTGAAGCGCACCAGTACGTAAAAATGCCAGTTATAACAATAACAACCATTATTTTAGTTCCGAGAGGATTTGAATTTGTCATTACATAAAGCCAAAGTGTATGAACAAGTACCCCTAATTGACAGAGTCTGAGCAACCTGAACTATTCAGTAATGCTGAGGCAAGTGCGACGGCGAGTGAGTAAAACCCAGCGACGAATCAGTGTTTCACCAATGATATATTTTGTATCATTGTTTTCACTAAGTGTGCAACTTCCAAGACGCTATCAGTGGTACATGATATGGTCCCGACATGAGATGATGATGTATGGAGATCATGCACACAGGAAGTGACCACAACCGGGAAATACATGCGAACAGCAGTAGCTCACCTCTTAATAAAGCAGTACCCCATAGCTGTATATTCACTTCTGGGATCTTTTGAGCTAGCTGCAACGCGGGGGTAACCATATCGACAACCTCTTGCGTTTTCCCTTGGTGAAGAAACATTTGCCCGAGTAGAACAAGGCTGCAGGACGTCAACTTATTCAGGTCCTCAGAATTTGCAATCTTTAAAGTCTCCTGTAGGAAAAGCCTGCAAAGGGAAGGCATTGAAACCAGTACTGACCAAGACCAATACTAACAGCTTTATTCAGGAAAGAGACATTAGGATTTGTAATTAATCCACAGCCCTACACTGTTATGGGATGCTCACCAGCGTATTACCTCAAAAAGCAGTATGACACCATTAGATTTATCATGACCCATCATTAATCACCCTCTATAGGGATCATGGTTACCCTAACTAGTAGTACCAGAAACTAAATAGCAATATGAATAATAATACACAGTGACAAAGGTTGCACAATTATGTTGTGGGTTGATGTCGTAAGAGGCAACTAACTATTCACCATAATACTCACTTGGCCTCAGCATATTGCCCTTGAAAAAATCTATGTAGAGCGCTTACGTATGATGCTCCTGCCTTCAATCCAAATGACCTACAGTAGAAAAAGGATAACATGAGCCACTCAACCAAGTAATGCTGTATCAAACGATTAGGATTGTTTGAAACTCTGTGGTGAAAAGATCCAGCCAATCAGACCTCAGAACATCACCCTAAGCACCATGCTTAGGGATCAATCCATGGCCGTAGTTATCAAAATTCCAAACTCCAAGTAAAGGATGATAGTGACTCACTCTTGAGGTACTCTGTGGGGGTGTATGTGCTCTAGTAATGCCAAAAATTCATTCTGTCGATTCGTCCGAGCATACACTATGCCAAGATTGAGATTTATAAATGTCCATAGATAGACGTCTGTACAAGACATGAGAGCAGTCTGGAACTGTGACACTGCATGATCTGTGCAGCTCATTGCCATAGCATATAGACCCTGCAGTAAGAGAGATGCGTATGGTCAACGGATGGGGTAAAGGGGCAAGTTGCATGTTACAAGTTACATTTAGACTGTGAGGCGAGCTGTAACGACATCTAGAAGTACAGACCACCTTGGCCTCTAGGTAACTTGGACATAAGACAATAGAGCGCGGATAAAAAAACTGTTGTTTTGCAAAAAGAGCCTGTGGTTACCATCAAAATGAGCAAGTACACCACAGAACTATCACTCTTATGAAATCACATAGCAGATACTCACCAGTAATGTGTGTAATTGTGACTTGTGTCCCTGATAAAGTTTGGAATCTTTGAGGCAAATGAATTTGACTTGTGAGATCTGCAAACAAAAACTTTCTAAAATGTGTCTGAGACAAGGGTTGCCGATTTGTCTATTCCTGCAGCCTCTATTGACTAGAAATCGTACGCTTAACTTCCGGAGAAGACAAAGGTCCTGTGGCCAAAAATGGTAACAGACAGCAATCGAGTTCGGTGTTGGAAGGGAACGTCTGGAACTATTGGACACATTCATCTGCCTAGAGGCTACCATGGATGAAGGAGGTGGAATGAGAAATCTATAGGCTAAAATAAGAAGGGCCGCTTCGACATCCCAAATCCATTCCTTTGGAGATCTGGTATTCCCGGTCTCTAAGCTGTAGACTGAAACTCAAGATCGTCACGTTGAGTGCATTGCTGTATGGCTGTGCGACTAGGAAGATGACTTTAGAGGGTGAAAAGAGGCTCAGGTATTGTAAATGAGGCATGGGCATGATCATGGGCATTACATGGCAACACAAGTGTTCTGCATCAATGTTTGGCCACGATGCAAACTGATGATAATAAAACACCCAGAAAAATAGTGAAGGGCAAACATGACTGGAAACCCGGTGGTGCTCGAACAAATGGAGAGACCTCGCAAACAATGGATTGACGGTGCTCCTATTGCACCTTAATCTACTCCTTGCATTAGCCCAAAAAAAACTCACACAGCATTGTGAAGGCTGTCAATTCATAGCAAACCCCTTCTAGTGACAGAGGACAGAAGTAGTCTACCGCGTCTAGGTGTATTTTCGTACACACATGAATAGATAACATACCTCTTTAATGGCAGTGGCTTTGTTACCAGTGCTTATATGGCACATAATGATATTCTCTAGCAAGACAATCTGGAAGCTATCGAGTAATGGACTCTCTCCAAGGGCTGCAAAACACAAAAATCAGAGTCAGAGACAATGTTTAGGACAAATAACATTAAACTATGATTGATACCTGGCAAACAGTGCATTTTGCTGCAGAAATATAAGGTCTATTCGTGTTATTTTGATCAGTCGCAATAAAAAAAACACTCCGTCGCGATCACGCGAGCAACACGGTCGCAGTCAGTTTAAGTAATCAGATCAGTGACCGATATTCGGTTTTTGGAGAAAAATCACTCGCTATTGATACAATGAATGTGGAGTTGCCTCCCTTTACGAATGGGAAACAAACCTCTGAAAGTGCGGCTACCCTCGACCGTGACATAACCCCTTTAAATAACACCGCCATGGTAGTCGAAAGATGTCATAAATATGGCGAAGTTTCCATTCCAATGAGTACTCACTCTTGAGGCCTTGAATCTGTGCAAGCGCTTTTTCTGTATATTTTTGTGCCTTGTCCATAGAACCCGCTTGCACAGAGTGCAAGACGCTGACCAAATAAACGAGTATGCACAAGTGTTCCTTGGCCATCCATTGAAACACCTCTTGGCCGCTGCCGGTGGGATTAAACTTGAGACTCTCTGCAATACAATGATGCATACATGGCAGCAGGACATTCACCCTAACTAATAGTCATACAAGCTTATATGGAATAGACCAAATCTTGCAACCAAGACTTCAATTGCGTGTTTTTTATGAAAAAAGAAACCACTAAGATAGTTTAGATGCTTATTTTGGGAATAAGAGAAGCATAATGAATTTTAAAGAGTGGCCAATTCCAACGATTAGTGGACCAGAAGTCCATTCCAAAACTGCCAAAGGTTATACCAAGACAACGAACTCGGTCCGTTTTTCGGAAACACTCCTTTGCATTCCCCCACCTCCGCTGGTTAGACTAGCCCGGCTTTGACTAGAGATGCCAACATAGTCAACCGACAATTTAACGAGCCAAGGAAAAAATAAAAACAAGATGGGAGTTGCAGCTGTTTTTGTAGAGATGAAAGAACTGGGCTCGTTGTTGTGAAGTAGTCGATCTGCTGCCAAGCAGGTAAAAAGCGGTTTGAGCGTGCAAAAATACAGTATCACTGAGTTTGGGCTCTAAAGTGAAACCTGATTAGTCTACCCAGTCGCTGATTGGCTCAGTAGCATCCAATAGTACTACTAGAAGCCACTCTGCGACTGGGTAGACTAATCAGGCGAACGAGTCCAGTGACAGGCACACCGACCCTCACCTCACCTGTTTCAATCGGTTTGAATGGGAGATCGTTATCTTAGAATGATCTTGAAACTGCCACAATTCAGGAAATAGCAACAGAAACAGAGCTGAACTGAAGGGACATTGAGCCCAACACTCATTGTGGGACCCACCTTCTGCGGTAGATAGGTTTGCTATGCATTCTTGCAGCTGACGCAAGAAAGGTTTAACAGTTTTGGTCATCCCGCAGGAGAGGTAGTGCGTGACTTGGAGAGTGAGAAAAAATGCCTTGAGCATCTCTTTGTTCTCTGGACTGCCAGCGTACTGGGTGATGCGTGGCCCACATGCTGACATGACGCTTGCTGTTTCCTGAGAGTTGTTCATCAGTAGTGCAACCTAAACAGCGGTAGGGAAAAACGCTCGGTGTAGCCAATGATAGTGAACAAAAACCAAAGCAAATGATAGATAACAATGAACGCCATATTCTGTGATAAAGAGCTTAGTGGTTGTAATACATGATTCGAGTACACGGAGTCAGGGTTCGAATCCCGAAAAAGTCCATGGTGGCAACAGTAAGGGCATTATACCTGGTAATGTGTGCACATAGGGTCCATCGCCGACAGTGCAATTGGATTCAACGGTTTTGAATTAGCAACTATTCATGGGAAGACCAGTAGCGACAAAAATTCATGGGCAGGTAACAGTTCGGAGATCCGATACGTGAAGTCACAGGTCATCGAGCTTCATGACACCTACCATTCCTTTAGATAGCAGAAAGAGCAGTTCGGTATGAGAAGACTGTATGGAACTGCACAGGGCACAGCCTGTGGTAAGGAGCTGGTAGGCGGCATTCAAGTCATTTTGATCGATGTATAGTTGCTGCAAAGATGTATTGAGAAATTACAGAGGAGGCAATCATTAAATCAATTGGTGTATCACTGAAAATAAAGCAGATAACTCCTACTGGTCAATTATAACTGAATCTACTGTATTTGACACTATAGAAAACCGTCCAATAATTGTTTTTTTCTGTATGAGCACCAGGCAGGTTGAGGGAACAATGAGAGAATGAAAATGTGCTTTGACAAGTGAAGCGCAACTCACCGATAGCTGAAAAATAAGTCGACATTTCCAATAGTGGGACTGCATGGAGGCACCATCCAGACCTTTATGCAGAAATGTGACAGCAGAGGTTGCATCACCCTACAAAACCGATATCATGCCCAGAGAGACATAACACATTGAAGAGATTTCAAGGGGCAAGGCGATTCACATACCAACAGATGAGAAGTTACCTGCTTCACAAACAGATCTGAAAGTGTGCTGACGGATTCTAACTTCACATCCTCCAGAGATGGATCGCTGTAGGCTATTCGCCACTACAAAAATCAACAACCATTCAGTTTCTGACTAAACTGGTCTGAATGTGGTGTTGTTGGACACAATGAAACAAACAAAATTGGCAAGGCGGGTGACAACAGGCAGATTAGTCAGACTATGAAGGGTTGATTGGTTGAATGGCAGAGTCTGTTAAGAGTAACTTAGTAAGTTGAATATGGATATATTTGTGGCATTGTTGGTTTATAAATGTAAGTAACACTAACAAGTAAGAGATCAAACTGAAACTAGTTCATTGTTGATTGACAATCACAATGATTTCAAAGAAAGATTGATGCTGCTATCAATGAAACCAACAAGTCAAGTAAGTAACTAGTTGACTACTATCCCAATCCTCAGTTACTTAATTGGACTTGGGGTAAGTAACACGCTACTCAGTCGGTGAACTCGGTAAATCGAGGTGAATTGCCTGACTCGGTGGAGTGAGTGAGGCAACCAGTGACGTGAGTGAGTGACTGACCAGTAACTTGTAAGTAGTAATACTAATAAGTAGTAACAATTAATATTATTTAATCATACAAATTGGTCAATAGTGTACACTGTACAGTACACTCGACAGTTGAGTTTACTCAACTCAACTGTGCCAGTCTGACTCTGAGAGTCACTGAGTCTGTCAGTCACTCAGTGTCACTGTGGAGTGTGGTGTGTCTGTGTGTAAAGCAAGTGAACTGAACGAAGATAATAAGTTTCAATTGAACTGGTTCAAATGATGTAATACCAGCTAGTCGCGCCCCTGCATGGTCTTTGGGTTATGACCATCTTACGGAGCGTTCTCCAGTGGTGGAACGATCAATTCAATTGGCTTGGGTGCCTCCGTACCGATTTTTCTAAATGCTGGCGGGCAAGATCAGGGTTATGCGAGAAGTTTAACAACACATTTCCGAGTTGAAGATGGGTTCTGGCTTCTATCCGTGGTGGCGGCTTGCAGTTGAGTACTCCGTGGAGGCATTGTATACAAAGTTTTATGTTCGGAGGATTAGCTGCTCGGAAAGTTTCAGCTGAACCAAGCAGTGCTAAATACAATGGATCCGGATTCGCCATCTTGGTTATCCGTGACCTTGACAGGATTTGTCTGCTCGGTTATTTGCCGCAATATAGGTTGTAGTTGTCTTCTCTCTCGGTCAAACTCGTCTACCGCTTTTGCGGATAAACTCCCTTTGACCTATTTATCGTATCGTAGGTAATTCACGGCTCATCGAATGAGAACTTTGTGGTGGCTGGCCAGAGCCTTCTGGAGAAAGCTAAGGTTTACAGTTATCACAAAAAGCTTGGACAACCAACCAACTGCTACGCAGTGTATTTCTTGAATCAAGGTATGGAATTCGTGAGCTGTACCTGTTAAAGATGAGGCATTTGTTAACCTCTTTATATTCAAAGTTCTTTAACTGCCTTCCATCTTCCAAAAGTTTGGTGCTGGAAGAAGTAATGACCTTGACCTTCTAAATTTTCCCTAGCTGGCAGCATCAATATCAAACAAAGACTAATGTACAGAGAATCTGAATAGCATTGTCATGTCAGCATTTTATCGCTGATACACTGATGGTGGCTGAGTAATCATGGTCGGCAGATACAATCAGTTGGCTGGAGCTAGAACACAATTTTCACCCATACTGATCTAAAAAGTCAGCGGTAGGCAGATGTCACAACCTCAAAATGTTGTTCCAGATTAAGTGAATGTACTGGGGTTCACGGCATATTCGGTCATAATGGAAGAAACTAATGTGGAAACACCACCTCTACCACAAAGCCGCGAAGGAGCCCGATCTCCAGCCTCTGGCAAGAAACGACCGAAGCCACCGTTTGGAATGAAACCATTTAAACAGGCGGTCTTCTTTGGAAAAGACAATGATGATGGCTCTGTTCAGCTTCATGTGTCTTTCCAGCAGAAAACTCCTTCGAATGTGGGATCCAGTCGTTTGAAACAGCTGGATGATTTAGACAAACCCGTTGCTGTTGCCCAACTGGGAACCAAACCTGTTAAACCTAAACCAGGACAAGGTAAAGACACAACTTGAGTAGCTATATGTCTGCTCAAATAATCTGAAATATGTCAACTATATTGCATCTCGTTGATTTGTTGCTTTTTCAGGCGTCGCTCTGTACAAAGATATGGTGACAACACAAGACAAAAAGAGAATGGCCGAGGAGATAGAGAATCTTCCCAAGCCTGATGAAATTGTCCAAGTGGAACGGGAGTTGGTTTCTTGTGCCAGTATTGGCGAAAAGTGAGTAGAGATTTTGACCATCAGCCAGACTCTTATGTCCCCTTTACCTTCTTTTGGTTCATTAACTTGATGACCATAATTGACTGGCTATTAACTCGACTGCTCCATGGTTTGTAGGTTTGTTGTGGATAAATTAGATCTATTCCCCTGTGTCGGCTGCGATGACGTATTTCCAACTGAATTCTCCCTACAAGATCATCTGGAAAGAAACAGCTATTTATTACACCATGAGTGCAAGCACTGTAATACCAAACTGACATTCTACAACAAATGTAAACTGCACGAGCATTTGGTATTGCATTACCCAGAAAGTAAGATTGAAAGAAACTCTGATGCTGCCAAAAATACCACAATTTTGCCGCTACCCAAGGTAAACTCATCAAAGTTGGGCGAGAAGTCTGTTGGTAATGGCGAATCTGGTCCCCCCAATGATACTGCCAAACAGGAACGAGAAGAGAAGCAAGAATCGGTCTCTGGTGAACTAAACAAATCAAATACACTGTCATCACATGATGAGTCCAACATGTCCCCGAAGGTTAGCCAGGAGCGAGGTGGTAGAAATCCAGATAGAATTATCATTATAAATCAATACACCGCTAGTACATGTACTATCTCAGACGAGTTAGTCTCAGCGCTGTATATGGTTGCTATGCTCACCCTGTGATAATAATTGCAGGTTGTTGTTTCATGTTTGGGCCGTGGCAATACCGATTCGGCTAGTGGGTAGTAATGCTAGTTAGGGACAAGTGGGTCTGATGGTTGGTAGTCAATATGCTGTACACAGATGGTACTAAGCAAACGGATCAGTCTGGTTATTACTACCTGAGGCTGTCCGTTCGTCCAGAGGTTGTTTGCTAATAATAATCGGTATGTCTGGCTTTCTGCAGGCTGCCAATGATGAAGAGGTGCAATCTAGTGAGCCGACTGCTGTCAGAAAGTACCCTTGTACTGAGTGCCCTAGCTTGTTCGAGACTCCCGATGAGTTGGCTGCTCATATGATGGACAGTAGCAATGAGCCAATTCACTGTATTCCGTGCAAGATGGATTTGCCGAGCGCTTGCAGCTTACGCGCTCATAGAAGAGTTCACAGTCTTATAGAGCCATTCACATGCCCAGAGTGTGGCGTACGCATGTACAAGAAGAATATCTTTTTGAAACACCTGAGGCTGAGCTGCTTACACTACAGCAAGGTCAGTTTGCTAATTACGTCGCAGGGGGAGGCACTGTGGGTTCCCTCGTTGACTCATCAGTCCGCTGTAGACGATTCCTGCTATCACTCCACCTCTCTGTGAATGCAATACTAAACATCCCTTCTGGGCGCGGTACACAATACATGGCTGGTGCTGCATGAATTAAGGGCTACCATTGTTCTCCTGAGGTGCTTTGGTCTCCCACACTCACAAAGCTAATTAGGCAACAAAGCTCCCAGACCACAAGAGCTGGCTGGCATTAGACAAAAGCCTAGTGTTAGAAAATGGCACATTCTAGTTGTTAACAAAGTGTCCGTTTCCCAACGAATGCACTAGTCGGAACTCAGTTTTCTAGGTACCATAGAATTATCCTAGTAGAATAAAATCATGGTGTATGATATACATGTATTCTACAGTTGATTATTTTACAGCTCCATGAGTTTTTGTGCCCGGGATGCACAGAGTCATTTAACCGAGCGGAGGATCAACTGCGGCACCTGAAACTTACGCCAGGTCATCTACGGTTCGACGGCGAGCGTCACTATTACAAATGTAATGGCTGCCCAAAGGCATTTAAAACCTTCGCGGCTCATGGCAAGCATAAGGTAAATAATCAAGGCTTGATAGAGTTTGCTAGTGCTAATTTCATTCAGGATGTAGTTGAATAGTTTTCCAGGATAGCCGCCACCGTAGATGATGGTGATTATAAATATCAACTGACATCATTACTTCATGTTTCGTTTGTTAGTCTCAACACATTTAAACTTTTAATGGTTAAGGTGGTGGAAGCATGAATGATCTCTTCTCTTCTTTGTGAAATATGCTTGCAGAGCTGTCCTGGGGCTGGCTGTTCAGTGGTGCACATGTGTAACAATTGTCCAGTGCAGACGGTGTTCCGGAGCTTCACAGAGCTGCAGTCACACCGAGAGGAGACACATCCCGAGTTGAAGTGGGTGCCGAAACGCTCGGCCGTCTACGCATGCTACTTGTGTGCCCATAAGACAAGAACAGTTTCCTGGTAAGTGGTGCTCATTATGCTCTGTGTGCACGCGGCCATCCTTGTTAAACCTGAGGCTTGTTTTGGATCGATTGGAGCAAGCAATTACGCGAGGAGCTTGCGCTCGCATCTGGAGTCTGACATAGCCATAGGTTGAACTAAGTGTTTTCCTATCTCCAGCCACATGATCTGGTCATCAAACCGGTATCCCGATTGTTGCTTATGTATCAATTATATGATAGCAGTGCTTTTGATATACAAACTCTGCAAATTTAGCGTTCATTGATTAGATCCACTGCTAAAAGTGCTTTACACTGCCTATCCATGCGTAACCTAGTCAAATGTTGTTCCGTTCCAGCCTTACTGAGCATCTGTTCAGAGTACACCAGAAGAAAAAGATTAACTTCATGTGTCATATGTGTGGTGTAGAGACAGACACTCAACAAGCCCTCGACTCACACATTGAAGTCTGCCCCTTCAAGGTAAGAAGACTGAACTGCGCTTAAGTCTGACCTAAAATCCGAGGGTATGAAGTCAACGATACAGATTGAACTACTGCGTTTGTTGGTACTAAGAGGGGTAATTGCATCTGCCTAGTTGAATCACTATCCCTTGGTCAGACACCAACTTCTCAGTGTAGGTATGCCACAGCCATGCTTTCACCGGTTGAAATCAAGAGCAAGATGTCCCATGTTACATTGGCCCCGCTTACACGCTCCGCACTACACGCTAGCAATGAGAAAATTTGGCGTGACGGGAGTCGTGGCTCTGCCTCCCGTTGTTAGTGAATGGGAGCATTCGTTATTTTGTCAATATCTTTGTTGATATTCCCTCCCATTAACATCTTTTTAACAGAAATACTTTTCAGTATATTTACCACACATTTCAGTACTTTTGCGAGACATATGATGCTTATTTCGGCAGCTTTTCGAATCACTGAAATGTGCTAAAAACGGAAGTACGTGGATTGCTTAGCCACTCATAAACAAGTGTGATTCTCTAAGTTCGCAGTACTGTTGCAATAGCTTCATTTTCAGTCCAGATTTCTAAGCTATATGCCAGATCTTTAGTTACACACCACAGAAGGGTCAATTCTATGTAATTTCTAGGTCTGAACTTTGAATTTCCATGACTGAAGATGTAAAACCCTAATATGCCAAGACTAACATTTTTATCACTGCACTAGTGACTAGTGTTCACAATGGCCCTGGGCCGTTTCTGGTTTATTAATCACCGAAATGCATTTGGCAATTTCTGTTTTATCTTTCTAAAGGTGGCCATGTCTTAGATAAACAGATATAAACCTCATTCATTCCTTAATCATTTGTTTTGGATGTATTTAATTCGCAAAGAGTGCTTTTCATTGGAATGATTGTACACCATACGAGGGTACACTGATCGGCACAGCGAAGGGAGTAATATCATTATGTAGTAATGCGCCAACTTTGGACGGGTACTTGCAAGTATCCCTTTAACTTGTCTTGCAGCCTCTTTTGGGTTTGGCGAACACTGGTTAGGTCAAATGGCACTGCCCCAAGTTAGTAAGCGCTCGTCTTACTATATATTCCTTATGATCCAAATAACTAGTACCTTAGTACTTTGGTAAATTGAGTTGGTCACAGGAAATTACATGTATATAGCTATTGATGGGGAAGCGGTTTGGTATAAGCTGTTAAGTGGTAATCCTCTCTGTATCGTGGGTTGTGTCAAGTCACTGTGGATAAGGCTTTGTGTCTTAGGGAGATCAGTCGATGCATTTTGTACTTTGTAGGAGGGTGGTGCCGGCCTTAAAGCTCATATTGTAGTGGAGAGACTACCCAAGTTAAGCTCTGGCAGCTCAGTAGTCAGTGATAACTCATCGGCAGCCATCAGCGGCGTCAATGGCAGTGACTCTTCGGAAATAATTAGCGGCTCCACTATGCTCAACTACTACCGACACAGTCAATCTTTTAACTGCCACCTGTGTACAACCAAGTTTAAAGCGTACTCCCAGCTAAGAAGTGAGTATGAGATGCCTCGGGTAAAATGTGTCAATGGTCCACTTCAGGCTCGCACATGTAAAAGTTTTACTTCATTCATAGTGCATTTGATTCACTTTAATTCCGCCTTCAGTCAGACGACTATTCGCACTTTGGTATTTACTATTTGAAAAAAGGGAATCTTAAAAACAAAAATAATTTTCATCGCAGTAGGGTTTGTCATTTCAATGTAGATGTTGTGTAAATCTCGCAGATATGGAGTGTTGTTCAATTCCCAATTCAACTTTCAATCTACAAGTCTGTCATTGCAGAGCATGTGATTAGGCGTCACGAAGGTCGCGGACTGATCTATGAATGTTGGGTGTGCAAAGAGAAGGGGGTCTCCGCCAATTTCTATCGACAACGCAACCTTGATAAACACATGGTTGATGCTCATAAAATTATGGTAAGTTGGTCAATCCGGTTTGTACCATAGCTTATTGTGTTTGTTAAAGTCTCTGGCCAGCTTTTGATCCGTCTGCTTATTTCCAAGGCTATAACAACTACTTCAATTTCATCCTTTAACATAAGACCTACTCATTTTATGCATTAATGTTCGTCGTCTGTGTTTGCCGTTATGAGCGCAACGCCACTTTTGCAGATTGTTCGGTTGTAGATCCTAAGTCTTTCTGAAGATGGTACAGATCTGCCAGAGCAGCAGGATGATGATGGGCCTCCAGCGAAGAGATTGCGAATATACGGCGAGGAGCAACCATATCTCTGTTCTCGCTGCGACTTTTCCTGCTCAGATGGTGAGTGCAAATTTATCAGGTTTCCTTTCGGAGGCAGAATCAACGATCAATTATTGGTATTCCAATTCTAACGCTCGGCGTGTTAGCGTCTTGTATAAAGCTTATCAATGGGGGTTTATATTGTACAAAGTCTTATCGGCAAACCTGACATCATGTATTAAAGGCAAGTACTTCAGATCTCTCACCATTTGTAGTGTTTAGTAAATTGCAATGTATAGGTAAAACTCCTGTGGCTGAGAGAAGCCATCACTGAAGTAAACTCTAGGTACACACATACTCGAGGCCTAGTACTCTGTTGCTATGGTTTGTAAGCATCCTCATTAATATTTCAAACGATTTGGTTGTCCAGAATAACCACTGTTAGCTTATGGGTATGGATACACTAGACAATTAGGCATTTATTGCTTTGTTGCATATAACCCACCCCCATCTCCATACATACACCTATCCTGAACCTGTGCTCTTTGTAGCTCTGGAATTCAAGACGCACATTAAAGCACATAAGAGTTCTCCTGATAGCCACCAGTGTAGCGAGTGTGGCGTCTGCTTCTCAGCAAATATTGCTCTACGGCGTCACCTTTTTGCCGTTCACAAGGTCACCGATTACGCCAGGTACTCACGACAGCAGTATATCACCGAGTATGAAAAGCAACTAAACAACACTAACGGCAAATGTCCGGTGTGCGAGCGTAAGTTTGATGATGATAATATACTGAAGAAACATCTGCGGACGCATGGAATGGTTTATATAAACACCAAACGTATCGTTTCCTGACCATACTCCAACTCCGTTTGTAACTGTGGAATATGAGGTTTTGTATGTACACATTGCTAGAAGGTTTCCACCACTATAATGTCATATCAACCAAAGACGATTGTTGTGGAACATTTTTGTACAGTGTGATCTCTACGGTGTCCGGCTACAAACTATATATCTTAGCTACTCATTGGTAGCTAGTCTTTTCTGTCTGGACGGTCATTATGGCTTTATGGGTAGTAACCTGAAATAACTTAATCCATTGCAGTGTTAGTGGCGATATATAAATAGAGCATTGCAAGGTTCACAAGACCGACTTATCTAGGCATTGTTACTCAACTCACATGAATAGTCACAATAATCCCTTCTGAGTTTTACAATTTTTATTTTCTTTTTCTCATATAAAATTATTGTCTTGTCATCTTATTTTTTGGTAAGGTAATTAGTTCATTGAATATTTTAAAGGTAAGGAAATAATCTGGTTGACTTGATAACAAGCCAAACATGGAAGCTAAATTTAAGCCAGCAGATGATATGCCAGCACAATGGGGAGAACCATTATTGTCATCAGACTAGTGGTGAGATGATCACCGCTGTTCAGCAGAGCGTCCAGTTGTTTCACTGTAACACGAACCATCACAATCATAAGTTCAGGAAATGCCAACGGGACCAGATAGGACAGCGCCTTCAGCTTGTATAAGAATGCAAACCGGGTACTCTTCGGTTATCTTTTTGGTTTTTGTAGGGGTTCTAGAGCTTAAGAGCTTTTCTTTTCTGGTCATGGAGCAGTGATTGTGGCAAATATAATCGCCAAAATTCACGCAACATGTGCAGACTTTAATACATTTTAAAACATGTGAATTTTGATCAAAATATTTGTCCTATCTTGGTAAAAAACGTTGGTAGGGTGATATGAGGTTGTCATTCATGGCTCCTTTGCTGTACGGTATGAAAGAAAAGTAGGTCTTGGCGGACTTACATGGATCAAATGTCACTCTGTCCTGTCCGATTTCACCAATCTCGAGATAACCGGCTAAAAAGCACTCAGAAATGCACTTTTCCCAATACATCACGCACGAGTTCAATGCACAATGAAATTATAATACTACAATCACAGAGTGCTTAGTTCAAGATAAGATCCTGCCCCCACGGCACGTATAAACTCCTAGCTCCTACCTACGAACAACCCCCAGGTTTAAAAGAAGTTGCGGGAGTCACTGACTATTGGTGTTACTCCCGGTTTAGGACAACAACAAAAACATCTCTGTCCAGAGACGAGCAGCTAGTGAGCCTTATTTTATGTTCTGATGTAAAACTACCTGCAGCGCATTGATCTTTCAGCTCTTCTGGTGATAACATCAGCTTTGCAGTCGTTAGCTCTGGGACCTTTGAAGTAGCAGCTGTCACAGGCAGTCCGGCAGTCTTGTCTGGAACTTGGGTGATTGTTCCATCATTGCCAAGCTCCGTGGCTGGTTGGTTTGTCGAATCAATAGATCCAGTGCTTGGGATTTCAGTCGCCTGGTCTAGACTTTCTGTGATTGCTCCGGCATTGCCAACCTCTCCAGTTGGTGCTGCAGTCGCAAACGCAGCTGGTGTTTCGCTTTGACTTTCTGTTACTGAAGGTTTAGCTTCAGGCTCACTGGATGAGATTTCTAATTCGGAAGTTTTAGCTTCTTCAATAACCATCCCCACTTCCGTGGGTTTGTGGGTTACAATCACTTCTCTAGCGGACTCCATAGTCTCTGCCGCAATGTCAGCCAGAGTAGGGCAGATGCACTCTGTGGTGGTGGGAAGAGTTACTGTGGTCACAACAGGACAGGTACATGTAGGACATTCTTCGGGTACAGCTGTTGTCTGAATAGGACATTCCTCGCAAATCTTCTCTGGTGGACACATTACTTGCTCACACGGTTTGCATGTTGTGGCTATCTGCGTTGTTGGACACACAGGGCACTCGGCAGCAGTTGGGCATGCGGTCGTAGCGGGAACAGTTGGGCAAGGTGTAGGTTTTGTTGTAGTGGGACATACCGGGCACGTAACTGCTGCAGATGTCTCACAAACAGGGCATTTAGGGGTGGTAGCCTGGGTAACGGTTGGGCACGTCACGGGAGCCTGAGTTTGGCAAGGCGGGCATGTTGTGGCCATCTCTGTTGTAGGCGTGGTTTGGGTTGGGCACGCAGTGGTGCAAGCCGGACATGCAGGACAAGTCACATTAGAAGGAGCCTGAGTTGTACACGCAGGACAAGTAAAGGATGAGGCGCAAACATCACAGCTAAATGAGGTCGTGGTTGTGACCGAACTCAGACCATTAGCTTCGTCAAGATTCTGCAACAACAGGATTGGCTAAATAAGTATTGTCAAGAATTGGCCAAGTGAATATGAATCTTAAATGTAGTCATTACCAATAGTATTGGCTCTTAGTGGACCCACATTCTGCTCTACTGATCAATTCTCTTCATAGCCCCAGGAGGTTTTAATGACTTGTCAGTCACGATAGCTCAGTGGGAGAATGAATGAATCTCACTGTCTTTCCTCCCTGTGACCCGGGTTCAATTCCCAATCATAGTATTTCAAGGGATTTTTCCCTGGCTGATCACACTCTGCCAACCCGTCCTGAGCCAGCATGACAGAACATGGCACTAAATGGCACCGCAAAACCTGTGGACATTGAGGAGGAAGGCTGAAGTCTAACATTGGACAGATGACGGCTGAAAAAAATGAGTTGTATAGTAAGAAAGGGAATGGGTTATAAATAACCATCTAAGATAAGTATGATTATTCTCTACAGTAACCAGGATATAGCACAGGTGATGCACTTACAGCAATTTGCTCCTCAGACCAGGTTCTATCGATTGATAGCATCAGCATGGTACGTTCATCCTGTCGCTTGGCAGAGACAAGGAGGATATCATTGTCCAACCAGGCTAAATTCTCCGGAGTGTACTGACGACAGTCAAAGTTTTTATTAGCGCATATGTTTCCTAGGTTTGGTGTCCAATTTCGGTAAGAAATGCCAGGGTCTAGAACAGATTGTGAGTATCAGACGTA
>Ga0224511_10000802_pt1 | contig 16753 bp, 9 predicted proteins | sample SF_May12_sed_USG_2_FD_169988 | JGI IMG/M metagenome (GOLD analysis project Ga0224511, IMG submission 169988) | Sediment microbial communities from San Francisco Bay, California, United States - SF_May12_sed_USGS_8_1 | ecosystem: Environmental > Aquatic > Marine > Sediment | place: USA...
TGGGTCAGTGATGCTATATCCACATAAACGAAAATGATTTCATTAACATATTTTATTGGGATAAGAACTCTGACCCGTTACCGGGACAGGTATACCCAGCGGAGGAAAAACCTAATACTTACTAATGGTACTAAACAGAATAACTTGAAATTATAATACTGTATTATTTATTAAACTATTCGGATCCTGTCAGAAGTGCTCTTATTTTATTATAATCGGTATTACCTGTTCGATATTTTTCAGTTGCTCATCAGTCAGACATGTGTACTGAGTGTGTGGAGTTCGCGGGCGTCCTGTGATGATATCTATGGTATGTGATCGAGTCATACCAGTGTTTACACTGTGATCTACAGCTGCACCTGCACTCATTATAACTCTACAGAGAGACAAGCACTATCACGCACTGTCAGATTTGAGAAAGTAATGACTGATCACAATATTATTTCGAAATCTGATTGTGTGATCAAACTTGTCATCTGCTCCCAGTTGCATACCACATTTTTATTTTATCTGTTTGGCTGCTCCATTTGAACACTATAGGCAATCCTCTTCAGTGGACCATCTAACTCTAGGACGGATGCTCATTTTAGATCTAAAGGAAGTATGCGTGGAGCTCACTCACCGCAGAAGCCCGTCATGACCAGGGCTTGAACCCAGGATATTTCAATTGTTTTAGCTAATGAACCACCCCATTGTTAAAGTGTTGTACCTATAAAAGTGGACCCTAGCTGTCTAACCCTCCAGCTTCTATAGTTGTACCACAGGCATATGCTTCCATATATGTTTGAATTATTGTAAACCTGTTCCTTTGTTGAAACAAATCTCCCATAAGTAGCCTCGTGGCCTATATAACTGGGACCCATTCGTTTACCTCCATTTCATTTTTGATTGCAACTAAATATTGAAACAATGGAAGACCTACAAAGTGGTATATTTGTTCTGATTGTCAGATCTTAGGGCATGGTTCACAGAGAAGCAGGCTCATTTCCACATGCCGCAATGATGTTCCGTCTGTGTGCTAGTCTACAACATTACTCACTTTTATGTAACGTATCCTTTCAAATAAATCGTTGTCAAAGTGTTCGGAGACCAAAGCACCTGTGTTAGATTCCTAAAGAGCTCTATTCCGTGGTTTGCGTTCCAACAGTTACACGGCCAAGTTCTGTTTAGCGTTCTGCTAATGGCAAAGGCAAGGACATATTTGTATATCTGTTGTCAGGAAACATAAATGAGACGCATTCAATAACATCAATATACGAATTTAGACTTCCAATAGAAACTAATTTTAAATCAGTCTATATGAATGACGCACCTCATACGTTATGAAAAAATAGATAATATATTTTCGAGTGAGCCAAAACCGTTGTTGAGCAAACAACCGATACCCGATTGGTCGAAATATGGCTGCACGGTGTGAGCCCGGAGCACGGAGAACTCGCATAGAAATGTATCCTGCGGCGGAATTATCTGGCCAAACCACAATATTTGGTGAAGCTTTCGTTTTGGGCTTTGTATTGAAGATAATACAAGATAATTGATACAAAGCAAATCAAGATGAGGATTAACTTCCTAGAACATATTTACCGGTGTTTGACAAATTTATGTTTACCACTCTCACGGAAGTAGCCAGTAAACTGCGGAAAATGAGTTGTTCTCAAAACTTTCTCCCCAACTGGCAAACCTAACATCTCCTTTCTGTCTCGCCCTACACGACTGCACAGTCTCTAATAACTATATTAAGGTAACCAACGCAGACAATTTCCTGTCGTGCAGGATATTTTCAGATCTTTTAAGGTGTCACCTGCATGATTTCATAGGAGTGTGAGGCTTAGTTAATAATTTAGTTAGTCCAGCTACTGACTCAGTGACTGACTCAGTGACTGAGTGAGTGTGAGTCACCATTCACAAGTCTGACGTGACTCACACTCACACAGTCACTGACTAGTGACTAGGGCTATTGTTGTGGATCACCCCCGAAACCAGTCACTGTCACTGAATAATGACAGATGGTCAATTTCAGTCAGCACTGTGGTGTGGGGCTCTGGCTGACTGGCGCTGACTGACGCCAGTGGCTCAATAAGTCAATTCATCCTCACAGTCACAATCATTCAGTGAGTGAGTGACTGAGTCAGTATGTCACTGTATGAGGTTAACTTAAAAAGTAAAACTAAAATAATTTGATTTGATCACTTATTTTGACTGAGTTTTGACTAGTCTCTAGTCTAGACAGTCAATTTGAATTTACCACTAACTCTGTTGAACAAACTAGGTAATTTCTGTCTTGCTGCGGTCCTGCACTCGCTATGATATTTGGTTAGCCGGCGTTCTCGTGATACATGTTACAATGGGTGTTTTTATTCTCACTTTCAGTTGCTGAGATGGCGCTACATGTTAACACGAGTCGGCCATCTCCACACTCTGAATATGATATCTCTCCACCAAGCTCACCAGGCCGAGAACACCACGAAACTATCCTGTGTCATTCTGCAGCCACGAAACGATGGAAATACCTCCGAAGACTCTTCATGTAAGCCAACCAAGCATTCCTTATCTAGGCTTTGAAAAAATCCTGGCAGACTACTGTTAATCGACCAATGCCGATGAGCCTGCTGCACACGGGACTATTACAGCTTATAAAAATAAATCACTCGTGCTGCCATAGTTTGGCGTCCCAATGGTAAGGCACTTGGTTACCATTTTACTTTGCTAGTTGACTGTCTTTCCCAAACTCCAGTTGGCTCCCTTCTGCTGTAGGTATCGACAGATGGACTTTCAATACGCCACGTGGCAGATGCTTTACTTATTTATTTCTCCACAAAAGGTTTACAGAAACTTCAGCTACAGAAAACGTAGGTTTATTAAACAGCTGGGCCGTTAACTCTGTCTACAGTATATCACAACCTGCATTAGTCTGATCACTATGCAGATACGGTATTCCCAAAACTAGGACTGGGTGTTTTTCACTTATTTCCCTTCCCCGTCTAGGTAGTGGTCCTTTCTCGATCGGTTTATAGGTGGCCATCCATCATTTTGCAACGGAAAGGCGATCACTGAAATTTGTCTGGGGTCATACGGCATCAACTCCCGGCACGCTTTTTGAACTGATAAAGGAATTATTGACACAAAGTGGTAATCGACTAATCGACCTTCCATAACCCGAGCATCTGGAATGTTGTGGAACACCATGACTTCCGTGCCCTACTGGGGTAAAAAAATAAAAACTACATTAGTCTGTGAGTCAGTCTACTATACCACTTTTCTCGAAAGCATAGAAATCTGCTAGACTGTTGGTACCATCCACAAATTAGACCATGACCTCTATATTTGCAGTGCAACACTGCAGCCATCAGCCCATAATTCCATTGACTGGTTTGATGGAAGCCGGTGTCCATCATAACATTGCGGATGGATTTTAGTATCCATACGATAAGAACTTGCCCTTAAGTTAGGTCCTTTCAAGCAAAGAGCCATTGTACATACTTACAACCTTTAGGTCCCTGATCAGGCCTGGTTGGTCAGGGACTGTTTTCTTTCATCCAAATCTAACTCGGGTTTCCTGGTGACCTCCGAGTGCTCTGAAGTGTAAACGTTTCCATCTCATTTTTTAAGAGTCCAAGAACCAATACGCCAGAGATGACCCGGCATTCCTCGTTCTTCTCAGCATATGTTTGTGCGGTAAGTGGCGTTTGGGCATATACATTAGCTATCTATTCATATTCCCTAGGTCCTGTCAACTGCGCTAGTTATAAATGTTACAACCCATCCGTAAAGCCAGGTCCCCCAGCTCATATTTGAAATTATCTTCACACAGCAGACACCTCTCGTGATATATTTTGTTACTGTTTGTCACTGTTTCTCCCTCTAATGCTTAGCGTTGTGTACTTACACGTATGGTACTTGATTCTGCACGTTTGTACTCTGTCTTGTAGTTACATCGGTAGTGTATGCTCTGATATTACGGATGACTTTTCTCGGCTTTATCAAGTTCACTCTCTGGTCAGTGTTCATTGACTGTATTGGCATTGGTGTAGTGGTCGCATCACTCGCCTGGTGAGTTTATCATTGAAAGCTCTGAGAATCGACTCAATGGGAATGAGTTTACTTGCTTTTGGCTTTTTGGATATCATTTCCCTGTAGAAAGCCATCTGCCTTTTATTGGGGGAGTGACTATTGTCATGGAGTTCAGTCGTTGTTTATTGGCGCCATTATGTATAATCTTGACGTCAAGGAAATTCCGACTTCAGCAGAGCAGCAGAACCGAGTCCGTAATTCCCACTGGAAAGCGATCCTTATCTATAACAATGCACGCGATTGGTTTTTCATTTCGAGGAACTTTTTGGAAATAAGTGCTTTCCTTAAAGTTGATAACCCTTTATTCTCAGCGCGCAGACCCTATCATTGCCCTAATAGCTGGCGCCGTGAGGGCTACTCTGTCACAGTGATTGACATGTATCTGTTTCTGCTGCAGGTTTGTTGCCAACAAATACTTCCTGGTATCACCGAAATCAGGCGATCAGGTGGAATGGGGATACTGTTTCGACGTCCACCTCAATGCTTTTTTCCCTCTTCTTGTCATCCTACACGGCATAGGAGCCGTTTTATACGGTGAGCTATATTTTACTGCGGCGGTGTCTTCTACTACTGGTACAATCTATTCTAGACCTAGCTTTGCAACACGTTCTTCAAATCCATCACTTATATATTACATTATTGTGATTCGGCGTACATGCATAGCAGATTCTGTGATGCTGACTACCGCAGTATTGTTGTATTTTGTAGTTGTATTAGGAGCACATGGTATCATCCTCACCCTGATTGGAAACACTTTACTGTTTGTATCATTCTCATACTACGTCTACATCACCTTCCTTGGCTATGATAGTAAGTGTGTATCTTCGCTATGATAGTAAGTGTGGTATCCTCGCTCTAGCAAGCATTCATTCCTTGGCTATAATAGTAAGTGTGTATCCTCGCTCTAGCAAGCATTCATGTGTGACACCTCTAGGTCAACGTATATGTAATGCCTGTTGCTGATGAACCTGGCTTTTAAATACCGGCACTGTTTTGTCCTGAATATAACACAAAGAGATTCTCTCATTTTGCAGTAGCCCTCTATGATTTGACTGAAGGATTAGGACCTATCGTGCGAAATGAAGTATTTCGGGGTATCCAAGTCTTACAGGGATATTCATAGTTTGGTCGCCTCTCCCTGGAGTAGCCAATTTTTGGCAGATGATGTATAAACTGACTTAGGTTGACTGACCCCAACCTGGACCGATGATACTGACCCGCGCGCGGTGCTCCATGCTTAGCTGTGGAAAAACAAGCGTCTAGCCTGGCAGCTTTGCCATATAGGCGAGAAGTTTGAGATTCTCTTCGTATTGAGCGAAATGTAATCTACCTATGATGGCCAATCACTCTGTAACCCCCGTTTCTGTTCTGTTGCAGGCTTACCAATTCTGAGGAAGACTAAAGTACTCTTATTTCCATTTACGCTACTGGGTATATTCTATGTGATAAGTATTATCCTTCAGTGGAACTTAGTAGGTGTTTTTCATCTATACAACATATATGTCAAAGGCCGACACTGATGCAGCTACGATGGCAAAGCAACTCTAGCTATGAACAATGGAATACTTGAGTGGTCGGTCCGTTTTTGCGAGTTTATCCAATACAAGAAGCCAACGAAGAATTCTTCGGACAAACCTAAAGTCAGCATAGCGTAATTTATGAGAAAAATACGGTACTGGTAAGCCTACTTTTCCTACCGCATATGTGTGCTCTGCATTATTTCCTACCGCATATGTGTGCTCTGCATTATTACCAATAAAACGAATGACCTGGAGTAGAATGAGTTCTTTATTTGATAAGAACGCTCAGAGACGACAAACTAAAGACAAAGCATTTCGCTAAGATTGGCACGCAGACAGTCACATTACATTAAGTGCATCTACTCATCATCATCATCATCATCATCAGACTTCCTCCACTTGTTACCCTTGGCATAATACCTAGCTTGTCTCTCAATCTTCTTATCACTCCAGTTAACTGGATTCTGAAGCATGTCAAACACGCCGTCATTCTCCATCTAAAACGAAAAAGGAAGAAACTATTACCATACCCTAATGTAACGGGAGTTGAAGTGTGTTACAATGGCAGAGCATAATCTACCACATCATTTTCCAAGGTACAGCAGGTTGGAGCCTTGATAATTACAACTATAAACAAGGTTGACGACTTCATACTCAGAACACGATCCTACGAATCAACAAAATACTTACATAGGCTACTGTGGCGACAAGCACTGCCAAAGATGTGGCAAGGAACATATTGGCCTTGACATCCTTTGCTTTGTATCCGGCTTGCCAGGACCCGGATGGCTGGGGTAGATGATCCATAAGGCTTTTGTTCCTCATATCCAACTCTTTGTTGGTAAGAAACTTGCCGCCGCCATAAGCCCTGTTGGACTCTGAAACGGAAGAGGAAGTCTGAATTTCATGATCCTATATCACACAGAGCTCGGTAAATGGGAGTGGCAACATCATGCAGATCAGTCCGTCTTCGCTATGACCCCTGCCTTTGAACTGTTGAGCTGACCGCCTAGATAGAGACATTGTCCATGATCTGCAGGCTTCATTCACAAAATTTACAACACTAAACTATGGGCATATTTCCCAATTTCTAACTCAATTACCTTGGTGTGTACTAGCACTTTCACTTGCTCACTTAAGTCATGCATTGTCCGGGGTCAGCTAGGCACCAGTTCAGCCGGCTGAAGACTGATAGCGATAATCTGCATGTTTTTCATCAACTGTGTATATGATTATGAATTTTACCTTGATCCGACTTAACATGCCTGACCATTATACCAGTTTCAGTGTGAGTATTTAATCTTGGAGACTCAAATCGAAGCTGATTGACCGCTCACTGTAACCGTGCTGTCGCCTAGGGTCGACTGTTAGTGTTAGGACTGACAATACGTTAACGGAATGACCGATTCACAGTGGTGAGTAGAGGTAAATTCAGTCCCCGTAGGAGTATCACCGCCAGTCTCGCCATCAATCCCAGTTGCAGTCGAGTCAAGTCAATGAATAGTCAGTTTGAGTTTGACTTCGCGTTTCACTCCTGGAGCGCAACCAATCCGATGAGACGGATCATTGGATGAGTAACAAAAGTAAGCCAGCAACTGTGTCGGTAACTAAGCAAGACTAAGCAAGTACTTGCTTAGTAACCCCCAGTACCAACCAAGTAGCCAAGTGCAACTCAGTTGAGTTGCACTTGCACTTGGACGTCGACGTAGTCGTATAGTCTAGGCAGTAGGCTAGTAGTAGTATAGCCATACCTCCATAGGCATAGATGATAGGGCAGGCGAACGCGAAGTGAATCGATCGAACTCAAGTGCGTCAACTGGGTAAGCCTGACTTTTTAAGCTGAGTCTAACTCTAAGATTGAGCGAGTAACTGCCCGAGTAAGTAACTAAGCAAATCTAAAGTAGTAAAGTGAGTAAGTAACCCGAATGCCGCAGCTTGACCGACACTGGCGACGGCAAGAGCAAAAAAGAAAATTAGAAATAGTGAAATAAAATATAAATACCAAAAGTGGCAAAACCATCATCATGATCATGACATGATTGGATTTGTACAATCAACCAAAACCAAAGACTGGTGCAGTGGGAAGCGGTTTTAGAAACCCTCGGTCGGTTCTGTTGTTGCATAACAAACTCACTTCCTAGAGTTCTGGCTGCTCTTAGGATAGAAGTTGCCCTCTGCATCTTATATTCTGAAAATAATGCCGGCGAATTTCCACAGCGCTCTGCAGCAGCGAGTCGAGAAAAGCCGAATATCCTGCTGAGTGCGCCTGCGCTGTTCTAGTCACGTATCTTGGGGTTGTCTGCCCATGAGACCTGCCACTAGAAATGCTCGCTGGTTGGGTGGCGCTGACTTCAATTTCGGATCTCTTTTTGCCAAGAGCAAGAGGTGCGAAACTGAATGTTCTAAAAAAAGTCGACAGTCGGCAGCTACCTTCCGATTCCGTTGTTCCATCCTGTCGTATAACCGTGTTGTGTGACGTGTTAAAGAGTGAACGAGGCGAGGTGGGTTAGATTGCACTAACGAACCGATTCATATCAATCTTATCCCTGTGATAGGGATCTGAAACTACTAATTTAGTAGTAACACTAACTAACAGTAACTCAGTGAGTAACACTAACACTATGACTAACTAGTAACTGACTACTGAGTAACAGTACAGGTGAATCACAATTACTAATTAGTGTTACTCAGCTAGTCAGTGCTTAACTGAGTAACTCAGTTACTGAGTGAGTAGTCTCCGTCTCACGTCTGAGTCTGAGTAACTAAACTTGTAAGTAGTAAGGTAAGTTTGTAACTTACTACTTAGTTAGTAACTTAGTTAATCTTACTAGTTACTTACTTTACTAACTTAAGTTAGTTAGAGTAAGTTACTAGTCTAGTAGTAGTTACTAGTTAGTAACTTACTTAGAAGTTAGTTACTAACTAACTCAGCCACTCACTGAATAAATGACTAATAATACAATAGTAATAGTAATAATGAAATTAAAATATTAAATAAGTAAATAACTAACTAAGTTAAAGCAAGTTAACTGTTAACTGACTAGTGACTGACTCGGAGCGGGAGTCGGAGTGTGACTGGGAGTGAATCACTAGTGAATCACGCCGGGTCAGTCAGTGGAGTGACGTGAGTGACAGACTGAGTCAGACACTCACTCGTCACTGGCAGAGGGAGCCGGGGTGAGTGACAGGACGCTCGACTGGGAGTCTGGTTGTGTAACTGTAAGTGTATTGATTGACTCATCTAAACTAAAGCTTAAAGGCCTTAGGCTTAGTTAGTTAATGGCTTAAGTTAATTGATTTACTCTTAGCCAATGTCAATCATCACCATGACTGTGAGTGTGACTGTGACTGTCATAGTGGGCCAAAGTGAGACTGTAGGTAGGTTAAGTGTAAGTGCAACTGAGTGTGACACTGTGGCGTGGGTGTGCGATGGTGAGTCATTTCATACCGGCAGGAAAGCATATTTTACTTGTCATTCCTTGACACAATAAAGGTACATAATGAAAGTCAGTCAGAGAGTAATATGAAGGATTGGTCAAGCAATGATTATATATCACTCATACTCACCATCACTTACAGTTTATTCAGTTGTTACCACACTTTCTATTAAGCTTCAGTTCATTTTACAGTTTGGTCCATTCATCGCTATATTGAAATAAAATAGTTTTAAAACGCTTCAATAAAGATCATTTCAATGGCTTGTCTCTTACTCATTTGTAGGTTTAGCTGCAATAGCTCTCCCGACTGATTGGTCAGATGATTTTCTTGGCAATCCTAATCATGAACTGAAAGTGAGTAGCCCTAGAAGGCTGTCAGCTAGTCTGTTAGAGTTTGTCTCCCAGGTCAGTGTTGCATGATTGTTTTACTGTGCTATCCAATTCCCAGTCACGTGCTCTGAACATTAAAGTGGCTCAGGCGCACATAAAAATAGTGTCAACTCGCTTTCAGATTTTGCAGCCCACCATCAATAAATGGCCTCAAGACCCAGCTCAAATTGAAGCGAATATATAGTCATCCTATTCAGTGTGCATAACCAGACCCCTTTAAAATTTTCAGAATATTTATCCATCTCTACTCACCTTGAGATAGGAAATACACGAAAATAATGGTTTGCCTTTTTAGGGCGTAGCAAAAGCCTCAAACTAGTACTTCAACTAAAGTGGCATTTTACGAAGCCAAACCGCTACAGAAATGGCCACCGCACCCATCACGTCACTGTGTAATGATACTGCCGAAGCGGTGTCTCTCAATGCAGAAATGTCTCTGTTTCTGAAGCCCATATCAAAGCTACACATAAGCGTCCAGCTACCACAAATGAAGTCTACGGGCAAGGCTATTTCCAACTGGGAGGTGAGTGCTTTAAAAAAATCAGGTTCACAATATATCAATAACGTTGCGATGAGTGTGAGAGAGAGTACACGGACGCTGAGATCGCCCTGAGAAACGACTATCTACTGCCAATCGCCGACTTTTGCTCCCATATTTCCAAGCTTCTCACTCTCAATTATAATCAACCCCCTAACTTGGTGGAGCATTCTCTTTCTCATAAATGAGTTAGTGGCCAGGTTTAACCTGGAATACCTGTAGAAACATTCGCTATAGGAATAACCACCGCATGAAAACTTTTAGGTGATGGAGAAATTGAAAGTTATGGCAAAGCCAGAGAAGTTTGTAGTTCTGAAGGTCATAAAGAGCGCACTGGAGTTTATTCGATTGGAGGGCGAGTTGGAAAGCAGGGCTCCTCTCTCCAAGCTTCTAGCTAAACTCGACGGTAGGTCAATAAATATATCGATGATCGCTTTACTACCTTGTGCTAGACATCCCACTTCCGTAAAATAAAGTTTGCCTAGATTCATAGACTAGAGAGAGTAAATTTTGCCCGGCAACAAATCCAGAATTCTGGAAACAGGTTTTACCTTCCATCATACATCATATTTATTCCACTGTCCAACACAAGTTCTGCCCTCGCATCGCTTAACCAATATGTTAGGCTCTGGGATTTAATCTAGTTATATAGTGAACTGATAATCCCTTCATCCAACGCAATGGGGGCAATGCTTACTGCCTCAAACATTACCGCATTAACTGTCAACATGAATACAGGCACAACCATGAAGTTATCAGGCTACCCTGAGACGTTAAAAGTACGCGCAGTCGAGGCAAAGCCCAGCTGTCCAACTCGACACCATTGGGACTCGTATTTTCGCGATGCCAAGCACATGAATGAAATGAAACCTGGTAAGCTCGCTATGTTAACTCGATGACCCTGTCGCCTACAATTTTCTTACTGTATCAGCGAAAACTTGTCGACTGGCAACAGAGACACGGTTGTAGTAAATATTTTTGTGTTTTCTCGATCTTCTTTACTGCATGCATGTCCCTAGCCCATGCAGGGTCTAACTCAATGCTCTGCCACATGTTCAATAGCCTTGATCTTTCAATGCTCTAACACAACACTAATCAACCACTAACTCACTGCACACGCGGGCAGACACAGCGGTCCTCTCCGACACCCAGGCAAAGATGGAGGGCATGCCAACAACTTGTACAAATCTATCTAGCCCCGGCACATGTCTGATGTGCCACCGATTGCATGTGTATGTACGTCTACATGATCTAAGCTGAAATGTATCTCACCGGGTGATGACTTGCAGATGATCAGAGATCAGAGAGTCGTCTAGGTTGAGTTACGAGAGGCGTAGTTTTAATGTGTAAAGAATTCGTTAAAAGTTGTTGTAAGTTATACTGAGATGAACTCGAATAAAACAGCAACAGCAACTGCTCCCTTGGGGCTTGCTCCGTGCTTTATATTGTCCCACGGAGGGCACCCACCAAAAACAACCAATCATGAAAAACTAGAAAAGGCTCAACCAATAGAATATCATGAAATACATTTAGTTTTGCCGCCACGTCCGAAGTAACCTTTGAAAGTTAAGTACAACATCAAAGCTAACTAGTTGGTCTCAAAAGCCACATTCTCATCCTCCTCTTCCCGCATATCTCATCCAAAAAAATATGTGTCGTCGACGATAGAATGTGAACCTTTCTTTGATGTGTTGGTGTACCTATCTCAATCACGTATCACTGCATGCGTCTATTCCAGATATCTTCATCCCAACACGGTCATACCTGTGACGCATTATTAATTCATGCAGTTGTCCGAGTTTCAATGGACCTTGATGTAAAAAAGACCCCCTGGTCTTATTAAGTTATCCATGTAAAATAAAATTATCCTATCAATAGTGCAGAAATTCCATTTCATTCGTATAGTTAGAGGCTCATATGCAATGCAGATTTCCGAGCACGCGCAGGCTTAGATTATGACGTATGGCTATCGCGAAATGTCTAACTGTACCTGAATTGCTATCATCTCGCGACTAATGTTATCCTATGATGTCTATTCTGATGCTCTCGGTATTAATGTGTGTTGTTGGTATTTTACACTTGGCGCAGGTGAGAGACCAGACACGGTGTATCTCAGCGATTTACCGTGTAAATGGTTCTCTGATCAGAAATCCTCCTCCTCTGAGTCGACTCTGGTGGTGAAGCCATCGGAGCAGCGAGTGAACGACGTTTTCTCGCAGTTTGGTACTATCAGAGTTATGGATATACCTCTTCTCGATCCATACAGGTGAGAAAGGTCACTGTGAATCTAAATGATATGTGCACATAAGCTCTATAGTAGGTATAGCTGTGAGAGAGAGTCACTGTGAGGTATAGCTGTGCTCAGGCTTTTTCCAGCAAACCTATGGCAAATTACCTCTGGCTAGACGGTGCACTCATATTTAGGAAGTTGTCTTCTCACTCCTGTCAAAGGACTAAGTTCTTCATAAGCTGTGATGAACGGGGATCATATGCGAGAGTTATATACCTGTGACCCCGGCCTTGGTGCAGAAATGAATATCATGGGTCATTATACCCAACACCACTTGCTCCTCTACAGATTTTGGTCAGAGCCATAGCATTCTAGCTACTGTAGACATTAGGCGCGATATCTCTCACCATTTCTTGCGGTCTGTTCAGAAAGGGCCTGGGTTCGGAGCCCATTTCATCAAAGGTTTTAGTAACTCTTCCCCAGCCTATTTGTGAATCTGCGTTATTTAGAAAAAGATGCCAGGGTAGCCTTGCTCTTGATTTTCAGTTGCCAGTCCTGGCTGTATCAGGCACCCATGGCGAGTATAAGCTCCCCACGAAATTCATAGTTTCTGTGGCTCCAGACCAAGCCACATGGGAGATCGCTGGATAGGATGGCCAAGTGTCATGTAGTAAGGTAAACCAGGAAAAAACCATGAAGGTATATCTTGCAGGGAAGAAATAGCTGTACCCCTGGGCGGTCAGAGTACGATCCAGCAGTTTAAGTTTGGCCAGGAGCTGCAGTTTGATGTTTACATTCAATATAAAGAGTACATGTGCTTCGTTAAGTGTATGGAAGCGTTACGAGGCATGAAGCTAATGCACATAGATAAGGAAGGCAAGGCCTTCACAGCCAACATAAAGGTAAGGCTGAGAAGGTGGGTGTGATGCTGGGCATATCTCTGCTTCTGTGTTTGCGGGGAAAGCCTAAAGTCCGAATATTGTAAGTCAAGTGTGCAGTCTAATGTCATGGTTCGTTTAAGTGAACCAAAAAACATGGCCTCAAAATGTATCCTTGATCTCATTTCTTCGAAGATCTTGCACAAAACCTGCTGTCGCAAACGCCTGATAGGCTATGACACATAACGATGGTGGGCGAAGCTTAGCGATTCCTGGCGGTAGTCAAACTGCTGACTTACTATATAGGCTTATATGACCTAAGCAGAAAATGAAGTTGTTTCTGCTGTTTTAGCAATTTGTTGATAAATTCACTCAATGTACAATGTATCATGTTATCATGATATAAGCCATCCTGTGTGAATTTTTGATGAGAATACAGAATATGAAAAGAATAATTCGTCGACAGCATGGCCACCGATTGATCTCGCTTAGCAAGGCAAGCATATATTGATTGTTCAGTAGCATTAGCATGGGCTATTCTGTACAAACTGTCCTTGGTATGCAGTACCCATGAACTGACTAACAAGTAACCACAGGAATCTCATCTCCCTAGCCATCAGGCATCATGAATGCCTGCCCCTAAGTCATGGAAACACCCGCTAGTTTGCTTAGTCAACAAATTTTCGGCCGAAGAGTTCAAAGCGTTTGAGTCGCGTCGCCATGTTTAACGGCTATCTAAGCTGAATCCGACACAGCCTTAGATACGCTACGCTTCAAAGAGACAAGATTCCCCATTCAATGGTGTAGCATAAATTGTTGCTGTTTGAACAATGGTTCATCAGTCGCTGCATGAATATCCGATCCTATTGCCTTCTCAGAAGCAGGCAACGAGTAGAATTCCAAGCTTTACCATGCTCCCAATATGGTTTATCAGTTTTTCGTAGTTGTTGGATGGTGGGCCATAGAAACAAATTATAAAAAGTGAGCGATAGTGCTGCCACCCCAGCAATGCGAGCTCTGACTTCATAAACATGCAGTGGCCAGCGAATAACATCCCATGGCTATTGCTGTCACCTCATCTCATGTGTGAAAAACAATAAAATGAGATTCATTGTCAGCGCCCATTTTAGGTGGACTTTGACACCACGAAACACTTGTCGGATCGTTCAATCAAGAAAAGAGAACTAGAACAAAGGAAAATCAAAGCTCTTTTGCTCGAGAGGGAGAGAAAAAAGCAAGCAGAGGAAGAGTACGAGGAGAGAAGGCGGAGAGAGACGGCGTAAGTTTTCTAAAGCTTAAGTCCGCGGTCAGAAGTACCCAATGTAAGCAGAGAGTTGTCCTGTCATGCTCACAAGAGTAGATAAATTCAGTTAGAATGCTAAACTGTGCACCGACGTGAAATCGAAAAGGAGACTTATTTAGTCTCGGGTATGTCACTGACCGACTCATTCCACCGGATCCGTAATGACTGTATGAATGATTGCGTTGCATGGGCACAAAGCCAAACAATCATTTACCTAAGCACGAGTGGTTGCTCTCAGCTTCCCCAGTAGGCCGCACTGGGTCAAATGGATGTTTTGTAAGTTCTGGAGTCCCTCTCTCAGTTATCAGTTTGGTGGCGTTGGAACCCAAGATGGGCCGATGGGTTGTTGCTTTAACCTCAAACTGTCAAACAATTTCAGCGCAGGAAGTGTTTCTTTTCTAGGCTCCTAATCTACATAAATATAATTTAAAATCTGAAGTAGTCTCCCCCTTATGTAAACTGTGTTGCCCCCTCCGTATCCCATGGTGGTTACTTCGGTTCGTTTAACACAGGCCTGATAATGGCTGCCATATTTTTGCAGGCGCCGTAAGCAGGAAGAGCAAGAGGAGAGGGAGAGACGGAAACGAGAAAGAGAGGACAAACGGCGTGAGAAGATTCTGGAAGCGAGACGCATGCAGGAAGAGAAAGAGGTGAGGTGGAAAATGGTCTTGAACAGGGTTGCTTCAGACCACAGTCTTTGTTGGGACAAATGTTGTGACTTTTGAAAATTGTTTAGTTTTGTACTGTCAGTTCTTTTGATATTTGCTCCAAGTCTAAATAAAAAGGATTTCGGACCCATTAAGGATTAAGTTCCACATAAATTATATAGATTTTTGACATATTTTATGAATCGCCCTCACCAGGTAACAGCATCTACCCGGTAAATGGCCTGTAGAAATACCAAGCCAGACTTTGCTTACCTAGACTAGTCCTATTCTTAGTCTTTCTGTGCCTATACTGGCAATAATGACCGTAGTCATGGTCCTTATCACCACACTACTTCCTCAGGCCGATTGCCTTCCCGAAGTCTAGCGAGTCAATGGGGATAAATTCCTGTTTCCTGTTTGTATAGATATGGAAAGCAAAACACTTCCCATCACATTGCATCATTTCCTGTCTGTCCAGTGAACCTTGTAACTCATACCCATAATGTTATCTGCCGCGGGTGTTACTTAATCTAAATGTAATTTTATCTCGCAACATTTCATAAAAATCATTGAACAAAATAAGGAGATGGCATCCGTCGGTCTTGCAGAGACTACAATGAATCCTAAAATGACATCAATTGAAAGGAAATCTTATTCAAAAGAACATTTAAATCTGTTTCCGTTTTCCTCTGATCTGTACTGCTGAACATATATGTGCAGACTGCATAGCAGGAGCGCTTAGTGGCTAGATCACTCGGCACAAGAGTCGATCTCCCCAGGGTCCCGGCAAACTTACGCCAGCATAATACGAAACAGTATAATAGTACACCACACACCACACAACCTGTGGACAGCAAGGAGGAAGGCCGAAGTCCAACCACGGACAGATGATGGCGGATCTTTAAAAAAAAATAATAATAGATGTACTTCATTTCTATGAATTAAAATATGTCACTGATGTCTCGCTGACCTCCTGATGGTGGAGCTCGTATAAACCAACATTTCTATCTTCAGATGGCTCATAACATCGCTGTGGAGGAAAGGAAAATCCTGATAGCGCAGAGAAAACTCGAGAGTATTAGACTGTTATCAGAACTCCTGGAGAGAGTCAAGGTATGCTACCCATACTACCAATGATGCTGTAATCAGTGGTGTCTTTGTGTGTCTGTCTGTCTGTCTGTCTGTCTGTCTGTCTGTCTGTCTGTCTGTCTGTCTGTGATCATGAAAAAGTGCTGAGGCATTTTAAGGTATGTACTTGTAAGACAGGTTTAAAACCATACTTTTTTAAAGGCGCCAATTGATGCCCCTGAAGAGTCCCTAGTTTTATCAATTCTGATCTGCCAAACTGTTGTTTTGCCAAGTCATTTTTAAGCACAGTGTGATGAAGGTGTTTGTCGCCTTCAGACATGGTGAGACTGTGTAATATGTTTTGAGCGAAGAATGGCCTTACTCACTTCATGCCGCTTAGGGAATTATTTGATGGCACAAGGACGGTTGACTTTGAACTTATTGGATGCGGTGCGATGAATTACTTTACATTTTTCTGATAGCTTGTTGCGTTTCAGTTATGCGGAGCTCGGCATCAGATTTTATCTTTTATTCGAACAGAGAATTTAGTTCCTATTCAGTTCAATGCTCGTCGTAAGCTTTGAAATGAGTCATTGCCTGGTGAATGATCAGCACACTCTATGCCTGTGGTCAATCATAGCCTCGCCTTTGTCAGCTGATGAAATTATATT
>Ga0224511_10000804_pt1 | contig 16737 bp, 8 predicted proteins | sample SF_May12_sed_USG_2_FD_169988 | JGI IMG/M metagenome (GOLD analysis project Ga0224511, IMG submission 169988) | Sediment microbial communities from San Francisco Bay, California, United States - SF_May12_sed_USGS_8_1 | ecosystem: Environmental > Aquatic > Marine > Sediment | place: USA...
ACACTACACGAGTGGGCATGTAGGTGGTCACTGACTACACTACACGAGTGGGCATGTAGGTGGTCACTGTTTGCAATACTCAAGTAGGTGCACTGAACACACCACACAGTTGAGCGTGTATTGACTATTTCTTAAAATGGCTAGAGATAACAGGCAGGCACTCAGCCGCTGAGCTATCCCGCTGTCCATATGCAGCTGATTAGTTGTTCCTGACAATACCACTTAGCTGAGCACACCAAAAGGATGGGTGCACACTCAGCAATATTTCACACATGAGCTGTTGAATGGTTCTGAGGTCTTTCTCACATGTAGCCGGTGAATTCTATTGTAGGTCTGCCGGCACTCGTTACTCATACAGAATGTTGAGATTAGGGATCGTCTCGTCCGATCGGACGTTAACAAACTCCTCTATCAGTATACATCTGAGAAATTACCGCAGCAAGCGCACACAAGTATGATAAGTGTCAAGGCCGTAATGTCACGTCCGGAGCTCGATAAACCCGGACAGAAAGCCTGCGATCTACGTGTCTCTATACAGCCAATCAGGATTAACATAGATCAGGTGAGCTGTCAAGGAGATACCATGAAGCACGTCTTGACACATGTTTTGCCTTTAAATCGAGGCCATTCTTAGGGAGCTAATGAGGCTGATGCTTGTGTAACTCTCCCCAACTTTAAACCAATTCTTACACAAGTCGGGCTCCCTAATGAAGTACGTGACCCTCCTGCCCTGACGTGCCCAAAGTATGAACATTACGAAGGCCAGATAATTACTCTGGAACGGACTCTCGGTGGACATTTTAATTGCATGAACCTCTATTGGCTTAGTACCTACAAGTAGGTGGAGTTGAGAATGGCATTTCTTTTAATTGTTGGAGTTTAAACTATTATTTAATTAAGTGCCCCTCTAGTTGAATAAAGCTTTGTACATCTATCTTGGAAAGCCTCTAAGTAGGAGAGTTCTCAAAAAAGGCTGAAACTAATCCCTCCGAAACAAAAGTAATGAGTTTTAGCTAGGTACTGTAGCTATTTAATTTAGGCATAAAACATTCGAAATTTTTGTTATGTCTTATATTGAAGGATCTTCAGAGTGTAGTTGTTAATGAACATACTAAACATTCCCTCCATTTTGAGTAGTGATAGCTCACTGATTAGAGCCTTCACCATATCAGTGCCCAGCGCGAGTAAGAGCCCTTCACACAATCCCCAGACCCTCTCACAATTAACCAAACATCATGCTTTGGAGAAATGTTTTATTTTATTTGTAGGATACGCTAATGTTCATCCAGGAATTTGTTAGTAATCTCACAGCCCTCAGTGATACAGCCCCTCCTGCCCCGCCTCCTGTCCTTGAAGAGCCAATCATGTCTAAGGAGGTGGAGACTGGCGGGTCAGAGGAAAGGCGAGTGATGTTTGATGAGATTGACACAGGAACGAATTCTCCTGAGGATATTAGGGATCAACAGCAGGCCATTTTCTTCCAGTAAGTATCCCCGTAGGTGCTCACTACTGTTGACTTTTTACTGTTTAATTTAAGTTTCGGTAAATTTAGTTTGGAAGCTTGTCCGTCTCTTGCAAGCAATGAGGAGTAGAATACAAACCTGGGCAGCATTAGCTACCCATTGTCCCATTGCGATTGATCACGGGCACAGTGAAGCATTGTTTCTGTGATTCTGGTGCGTTATTTTGCAGAAACTGCGTGCTCACCCCTGGTATTTATATCCGTCTGGATTACGTCGGGAAACACGTGGATGTCGAAAACAGGATCTCCGGGCTTCTTATAGGCCTCGCACAGCTAAACAATACAGAAGTCAAGCTCAAAGCACTTCATTTCAAACAAGGGTGTGTATAGAATTTTCATGCTTGACCTCTTTTGGTATTTATTAGCTTTGTCGAAAGTGTTGATTGCTTATGCACAGTGGCAATCCATGGAGTTATCCCTGTTTAGTGGGCTAGCAGAATAGCTCAGTAGTAGAGCACTTGGCTCACAACGATGAGAATCCTGGCGGGCTCCTGTTGTGAGTTTGGGCTCCTTATATTAATCCTAGCTCAGAAACAATCTTCACTACGAGGTGGAGCATTGACACCCGCTCGTGGTGCTCCACAGGCTACCGTTCTGAGAATGAGCTCCTCATATTTATCCTAGCTCCTACTACTCCAACAAGCCTCGGGTTTAGAAGGTCCACTGAATAGGATGGCCAGGTGCCTGAGTAGATCTTTAAAAAGAAAGTTAGAAACTGAGTACCTAATCGGACAGTTTCACCGTGTCGGCGAAGGGGTCATACAAAGAAAGAAAAGATCCCTATTTTGTCAGTAGAATCTTTGATATTTGAATGTTATGATATTCTCAAGAGTTCCGCGAATGCGCCATTAGGGTAGAATAGTTGTATCATCCGATCCTTACTCCGTTGATATCAATAGGCAATCCCCGATCTCGAGTTCAAACAAAGGGCAAACAACTCCACTTCAGTATGCATTTCATTCAGGCAGTTTTTTACCTTCGCCATAGAATTGAGAGCGAGTGCATGAAACTGTTTCATTTTGTTGATGTCACAACTCATCAATACTGTTCGCAGGTTCAGTCTTGTACTGTGGACTGATTGTCGAGACATAAATTTGTATCAGTGCTTGACTCTGAGCGGTCACACAACCATTCGAATCTTCCACACCAGCTATACAGACTGTTGTTCGGGAACGTTCATTTTACTGTGTCACCTCCTGAGCTGAACACCAACAATTTTTCTCTTGCAGAGTGTTAGGTGTGGACAAGCTAATGAAGCTTTGTGTTGAGGAGTGGCTACGAGATATCAAGAGAAGACAAATGCCAAATATACTCGGCGGAGTGGGCCCGCTTCATTCTTTTGTACAATTCTGTAAGTACCATCTGCCTACCGCTAAATGGGGTGATGACTTTTATAACACTGGACAATTTCTCAGTAATTTCAGTATCAAATCGGTATATGGACCCTACCAACTGCACAATAAATTGTGCGATTTTAGTTGCTTTGCGGTTCTAACATCCAAATCCCATAACGCACTAATGCTATTTAGGAGTTACCTTCTGCCACAGTCTGGTGTGGTAAATAGAATTCCATGGAGTTGGTGAGGTATCCATTTCGATATTTTTGTTGTTTTTTAATTAAGTGGCGTTAATGGCTGAAATGTCTCTAAGTGTTATTGATTTTCCTTTACAGTTCAAGGTATGCAGGATTTGGTGTGGCTTCCTATAGAGCAGTACAGAAAAGATGGGAGAATTATTAGAGGATTACAGAAAGGAGCCAATGCATTCTCTACCTCTACCACAGTGGCTTTCCTCGAATTAACCAACAGGTAAATCTACTTACTATATATGTATTTAGATGACCAAACTATGGCTTGTGGGTCGCCTGTGGATCCTTAACTCCAAATTAAAGGGTCTCGCCCTGTGACCTCCAAAACTCTGCCTCAGTTCTGAAGAAGATAGGCCTATACATATACGATCAATGAGTAGTTACAGCCTGGTAAAGTGGGTTGCTTCGGACAAGATTGCTCATCATCTCTGGGACACCTACGGATCATAATTTTCACTGATAAATCGGTACGAGTTGCATTTTCCACCAGTCCGTGATTTTTAACAGTCCGCGATTGTTGTCCAGACTTCAACTCGTTAGTAGGTGTTACCGAGTCACCTAACTCCTTATGCAGCCCAGCGAGGAATGACTGACTTTCCTAATGACCGCATTATCAAATGAGTGTCAAAGAGGAGGAAATGCTAGTTGGGACACACAAAATTCTGGTCCCTGTGATAAACTTGTACACAGCCATACATTAACCCGGGAATTTTGTTGTTTTACTGTTCCCTTACCTTTCCATAGAGCGGTGCAGGCTCTGCAGAGTGTAGCGGAACTCACTTTAGACTTAGTGGATTCTGGACCGAAGCAGAGGGGGCAGAAAATGAGACGGAGTCAGCCTCGTGATGCTCGTGAAGGAACTTTCATGGCTTTTAATGTAGTCACCTCTGTAAGTACTGTGCAATGTATCGGTATATACTGTAAGTACTGTGCAACGTATCGGTATATACTGTAAGTACTGCGCAACGTATCGCTATATACAAGGCTTTCTATATATTGCTGCGCTATATGGGCGCTCGGCCATCCCCGCTTAGCAAACCTTCTAGGCGTGAGGCTTGCTTTGAATTGGTGAGAGCTGGAAATCGTTCGAGGAGCTCGCTCATGGACCAGGGATAATGAGATAACTCAGTAATAGAGTGCTAGGCTCAAAACCGTGAGAATCTGGGTTCGAATCTAGGTCTCTCGTTGTGAGTGTGAGCTCCTCATTTTAATCCTAACTAAAAAACTGAGCTTCATTATCAATTGGAGCATTGATACTGACCCGCTCATGGCGCTCTATGCTAACCCGTAACTGATGATTACCAAATATAATCTAATCCGGTGTATCCATCATAACAGTGAAGCAAAAAAAAGTCGGGCGTGTCAACCGAATGATTCTTTATTACAGGGTGTGAGAGACACTGCTAATAATGTCTATAACGCCGCTGTGAGGGAAGGCGAAGAGAAAGGACTGACCGGTACTGTTGGAGTGCTAGTACGGCAGTTTCCTCCTACTCTTATTCAGCCAGTCATTATAGCCACCGGAGCTGCTTCCAATGTCATCTCTGGTATGCGTAATCAAATTCAACCAGACGCTCATAAAGAGGATTTAGAAAAATGGAAGACTAACAAGTGAAAACAATCTAATGTAGGGGAACTTGTGCTATAATGATGTAGAATGACATCTGATGATTTATTTGTGATATGGCCAGTGGCAGTATGATTATAGATATGTTGTACTCAGCTATGCAGGTACTTACTACACCACGAATATGGTAGCTTTTGTGCATCAATCATGTGTATATGAATATACCAACCATCTTTATATGAGATAATATATTGATTGTATATGTATGTTACGTCAGAAGACAAGCTAGTAACAAAAGATAATTACAGTGACAGCCAGATGACCTTCCTGGACATCCTAATTAATTTTTTCCAGTGAGCAAACAGTTCATCACATAGATATGACATAACTGTATTTAGGGAATTAACGGATCAATTAAACCGATGATTACTTACACATTGTATGTATGCTTGTTCATTGAGCTGTTACAATTGATTTATGGCATATTTGCAAAAGGCTTTGTGGATAAGTGGCCATATAACTCAACCATCATGCCATTCTCGACAGCAGCAGTGCCATTACAGGTAGGCTCAAATTCCATAACCAGCACTTATGGAGATTACATTTGAATTTTTTTATTTTACATGTATAACTTTAATAAGACCATGTACATTAACGTCCATGGAAATTAAAGATTTTATTTAGTCAAGCAAAAGAAGCTGACGGAATCCAGTAGACAGTCCGGTTAAGAATACCAAAGGCACGTTTTCTCCAAATGGCCTTATTCTTGTAGTCCCATGTACACATATATAGTCAATACCGAGGTTTTTTGACGCCAAATTGTACAAAACCTCTCCGTTACAGCCATACAGGAATTTACCGGCAGCAGTAGCCCCTAATCTTTTTACACTTTGATCTCCTGTAGATTATAAACTGGATCTCTTTTGTACCCGTAGGAAGAAAGTTCTAACTATACCCCTTTCTATTCCCCCCCATGTCCCATTACCTCCTAGATGTGTAAACTACGAAATTTACTCGTACGCCATTTTCTCCGATATTTTCTTCCAATCAGGCAGTTGCATCATATTTAACAGACCTCCTAAGCATGAGGCTTGTAGGAGCGGTTTGAGCTAGGAACTATGTGGCGACCTTATTCTCATACCGGGATGCTCAGCACGACTAGGACTTTAACCCGGGGTCTTTCGATCTTGACCCAAACGCTCTTTATCACTCGAAAACTGGTATGAAACATTCAAGTATTAGAAAACAGTCATTTTCTTATCCTTAGCGGGTGGCAGGTGGTAGCAGGCGGCAGGTGGTAGCAGGTGGCATGATGTATGATGTAAGGAAAAGATACACTCAGCCAGGTAATCTAGCCGTGATTGATGCTTACTGGAAGGCCCGGAAGAAACGGTTGGAGAAAAAGCTCGAAGAATATCAAAGAACTGGCTGGAAAACAGGAGGTTGGTCTGTAGTTCAGTGGCACTTTGAAAACAAGAGACTCCTCAGTCATCAAGGATAGAATATCACTTTATTGTGATAATTATTTTTAATATTATCTGGAGAAGATAGGGGCAGTCCCAATAAGCTGTCAGGAGGCTACCTAAAGGACATGAGAGTCTGGAAGCAATACAAACTCTTCTGTTGTTAGGCCCGCCCACCTCCTCTACCCCATGCCTCTGACGACCACCAAGGTTGAAGGACTAGGAAAATGTTGCTCAGTTTCCGATGCCCATCTGAAACGAGTAGTTCAGTTCATAGCAATTTCAATTCAAGAGAAAAAGCATTTTAGCTGGCTTTGTATTGAGGGTTCATTGAGCTGGTACACAGGTGGATATTACCATAAGCTTGCCTATGAACTCCGTCGGTATACTACTTGTGTCCCTTCGCTGGGGTTGCTAGGTTTTTTCATGCACATCATACTTGACATTGTACAGCACTAGTGCATTTCTAGAATACACTAGCCAAACAAATCTAGCAGTACACTATATCACTATAAATGGAATGTTCCAGTCTCACACCTAGCAGTAGCAGACGCTGCCCATTACAGTGCGGAGAAAACTACTTCACGTATTACTTGATGGCTGCCCTCCATCCTCCTCGCTAGCTCGGTAGCTCGTGTTGCCTAGGCTGCCAATTTCACTATGAATTAAATGTGTAACATGACACATACCCTTGTTTATAATGCAGGTGGTGATGCCAGTTTGAAAATCTTCTGGTGCATGAGAAGTTTATCATTGTTTCAGTTGCATTCAAAGCGATTGCAAAATAGCTCACTGCGTGACATGTCAACTAGCAAGCAAAGGTTAACACCGAAAGGTTAACACCGAACAGTAAATAAAGTATTGTTAGTCAAATACTTAGGACTAACATATTGCAATGACAGCGTTTTCCGCTTTGTTCTTGCATGGTAAATATATGATGTCGGACTCATTAATGAAAAAGCCTTCCTAGAGTGAAATGGGCGATTCATGCATCCTTCCTTAGCAACAAGGTATCTAGCGAGTTAACAAACGGTTAAATTATCGGCACCACCTGTGATCAGGGTGCTCAAGCCTATAACCCTGTAAAGTTTGATCTATTTCCTTCTATTGGTTTTACATTAAATTGATTAGTTTAATCACTTTTACTGAGTTGTTCTTTTGATCTATTCTTTTGGCAGTACTTGAATTGAATAGTCCTGATAAGGATAGGCGTGCCAGCTATTAAACGCTGCGGGCCTCTCCCAGTGTAGTGCGTACCTCCCGTTATAGCATTTAGATGCCCTATATACTTGGTTACCAGACTTATTTCAATCAGCTTTGGATTTTCTTCATAACTGATAGGTACGTTACTATGGTACTAGATACAAAAAATAAAGTCTTATGGGTGCTTCGAGATTATACTTGTTTGAGAGTTTGTCATTGCATGTACACATGATAAAAAATTTATGATCTCTGTCATTACAAACCCTGATAGCTTGCACTGATGTTTTCTTTATAACGCTCAGAGAAAATCAATAAATTCACTTTGCATATATCAGTGTTTCATTTTGAATTTAAGTGCTAATTATCGGTTTACATGTTTACGTTAACAAATATTAGCCATTTCGCATAATGGAATCAAAGCCATTGATTTCCGGGTTTTATTTCATTTTTTGACATTCGAGTTGTCTATTTAATGCAGGGTTCACTGTCAACAACTGTGACGCCCTTCGTAGACGGCTTTATAAAAACACTAAGTACTGCGAGCAGAGCGGTTCGCCCACCTCCAGTCAACCAGAAGGAGAGATGAGACAGCTGAACTCAAAATACAACGTACTGCCAGGCATTGGAGGTAAAAGCAACCATGTCTGGTCCTGTGCATAGATATTCTTAAAATATGTACTTCAGTTTAATTTTCTACAGAAAAAAGTGAGGTGCGGGTGTCATCAATTGAAGGGTTCACCCTTAGCTAAGCCTGAGTCCCATTCAAGTGTAAAACTCCCAGGTATCTAAACCATATAACACAACACAAAACAAAGAACAAGCACAGCTACCACCTCCCTGCTCAGACCCTTATGTCAATGTTATTAAAGTGAATGTTGTATTTATTGGATGATCAGCCCCTTGAACTGACATCTGCTGATTTAAACTGAAGTTGTTTAAATTACATCAGAAGTGACTGAGCAAGATCTTATGATTTTTACCTGGCCGTCGACGAATATTCCACCAATGAAAAATATCTGGCTGCATGCGGGTCGATGCTTGATGAAAAATGTTTTCATCCCATAATTTCCACTTTCGAGCTTTGTGTGATTTAATCACTTTGAAACTTCACAGCGAGCCTGTTTGTTAATTATAATAATAATAATAATAATAATAATAATAATAATAATAATAATAATATTCAATAAAATTTCAGCGGATATTCGAGACCCCTCGAGTATTTGATGCTTCACATGCAGACCGTCATTTGTGGAGTTCCATATGCACTATTCCAGACGATCAAAGGATTGGCATCGGTTTTCACCGAGGGCTTAGTTGATGAATTACTACGTATAAACTGAGCATATGACCATACTTCTATAATCAAAACTCTATGTAAGTGCGCACTCTTCCAACTTAGTGGGAGGTGGCAACCTTTAGAACCTGGTTTCGAATCCTGGTCATCGCGAGCTTTCATTGTGAGTATCAACTTCAATCCTAGCTCCTACCGCTCCAACAAGCCTCAGGCTTAGGAGGTTCGTTCAAAAGAATAGCAAAGTGCCTGAGTAGGAAAAAATATTTATGCGTGAATTCTAAAGTAGTCTAGTCAGAAAGACCTAACCACGCATCCAGCCACACACTTTTCTTGACCAAATTATTTGATCCGTAACCATGCATGATACATGGTCTCAATAGGCCTTCAGATTCCTGGAGTCATTGGGTGGCAAGGTCAATAATTTCAACAGTTTTGATATTGACTTCTGTATCAGTGATAACAAAGAAACAATTAGATTAATTATAGCTTTATATAACAAATCACGGGCAATATTCAGTAATTCTATGGGCATGAACAAGATTATTGGCGCATTCCAACAGTAATACATGTACAGTAACATTAATATATCTTTAATCTGATAAATAACCATTTGGGTTATGCGAATGATTGTTGAAATCAGAATGACTCCATTTTTCAGGTCAAAACCCTATTAAATCTTCTCAAAAAATTGAACCAAAACTACACATGACTTAAGTGGCTCTACAATAACTCCCAAGAGACCACCAACTGGGAAATAAGGCAATAGAAAATCAACTCAGTAAATTAATCTTGACACACATGAAATGCTGACATGATTACAGAAAATGGTAAAAAAGGGAGAAATAAGACTGTCATTTCAGGAGGGACCCGCTACATAACAGAATACCGCAGACATACAGCAATGTCACTTTGTTGATACTGATTTTCACATTAGGGTGTGATCATTATAGCATCCTGTTACTGGTCCAATAAGGGTCAAAATGGCCCAGTTTCATCAATTTCTTCAACTTAAAATCTAAATAATACAAGGGATCCGGTCACTATGATGAAATTAAATAATATACACGTATACATATTGACATTCTAGTAACACATATACTTGGTGCATCTTGGACAATGTTGAAAGGTATAGCGTTTCAGATCAGCCTATTTTGACAAGTAGCTGCAGCCCAACTAAGTTCTTAGTATAATATTGAACAACCTAAAAATATTGAAGTGTACCGGGATGGCATATCTAAATGACACAGCCCATACATTCACTCGTTGCTTATACTCCACTCAATTTCCCTCTGGGAGTGAGAGAGCTGTGGCAGTCGGTCAGTCTGCTCCCTCACTGACAGAAAGATTTTGTTGGAGCTCAAGAGCAGTTTAAGATCAGACAGCCTTTCTGTAACCATGAGCCGTTGGCTTTCCGAACTCAAGAATTCTTGCCTTTAATTCCTGCATTTCATTTTCATGAGTATATTCATATATACGGTGTATCCTAACTTCTTAGGTACTGCATGTGATCTGCACCCCCACACCGAATTCACATCCCATATAATAAAATTTTAATCAGATACTTCAGTGATTGCACCCGATGATCAAACTTCATTGTATGGTTTTTACATAGGAGAGGATCCCAACACGCTACATGAGATTCATTCAGAAGTAACATATGATGACATTCTCAGAAGAAATGGGGCCAGTGTGAAATACATGCGGAGATTTAATAATGAGAAAGAGAAGATAACTCTCAACAATAGATCATTTGAGGCCAAGTCTAAGGTATAACCATCATCACCTCTTTCTATCTCCCGTCACAAGTGATTCTGAGATAGCTGCAGGGTTTACGGCTGTTAGGATCCGGGTGCGAATATTGGTCACGCGGACTCTTGTTGTGAGCATGAGCTCCTCATTTAATCCTAGGTCAGGCCAAAACAAAAACACCCCACTACAAAGTTAATGCCCCACTACAAAGTTAATGCCCCACTACAAAGTTAACACCCCACTACAAAGTTAATGCCCCACTACAAAGTTAACACCCCACTACAAAGTTAACACCCCACTACAAAGTTAACACCCCACTACAAAGTTAATGCCCCACTACAAAGTTAACGCCCCACTACAAAGTTAACGCCCCACTACAAAGTGGGGTGTTAACATGAAACTGCATGTTCCTTGTGGTCTTTGCTGAGGTACGACTGGTGAGAAAACAAGTTGTCAACCCCGCAGCTTCATAATAACAGTGAAAGGAGCATACAGAAAAAAACTAACGAAGCAGAAATCGCCCTACTGAATCATTCACTCAGAGTTTTCCAGTCGGTCAATAGAAGAATTTTTGCGAACGCCCAAGTGTCCCATCGAGAAGGTAGCTCTATGAGTGGGCATCCTGTATGATCTGAAAAAGACGTAGGATGAATCACAAACTGAAGCCCAACACGGGAATCGAACAATAAACAGCCCTTTGACTTAGTACATTAGCCATCGTTTGGCTTCACCCCTAGTTGATCACTCAATAGATAATCGTACATCAGCATATGAAATCATGAGAGGTGATTCTGTTCTTGTTGAATGACTTTTGAATATTAAGGAGGGATTTTAGTGTCCTGTGTTTTATCTATCGGATTTCCAAACTGTACTACCCGTTCTACCCGTTCTACCTCAGAAGACATCCGTCAGCAGATTTGATGCTAGTAGAAAATGTATAGCATTGGTGAACAACTATATTTTAATAAACCTTGTTTTGATACAACCTTTGTGGGAATATCATGGTTTCTCAATTCCATTGATGGTTCAGAGTTATCCTCGCATCCCAACGGTTTTTAGGTTGATTCTATGGAAAACTTCCACCATGTACCGGGTGGTGGGAGTGTGACTATAATAAACAAACCATTAGACCTCTCTGAAGTGAAATCCAAGGTTGGATCATTGGATAATTACCAGAGGAAGCCTGGTGGAGGAAAGAAAAAAGTACACCATTATGAGGTAAGGCAACTCCAGTATTCGAATTTTGATCGCGATATTAATAAAAAAGGCCCACCCATTGGGTACCAACTCTATGGGTCAAACCACGGACCATTATGAAAACAAGTCATTGACTTAGTGATGCTATCCATACGATTATATCTTATTTTACTTAGTTGCATGGCTAGGCTTTCTGGCGAAGGGGGAAGGAAAGTGATCATAGATATATAAATTATTCACTGATCATAGACGTATAAATTATACATTAATCATGATTCAGAAAGGAATTTTGGTAAACAAGACCGAGGATTAAGCTGATGTGTGATCTAAGTTAATACCGTTTGGTTCTGATGTAATTGATATTTGACACAAGCAGTCCTCTAAAGTTTTTGAAATGATGCGCACACTGTCAGTGATAACACAACAGCAGCACGGAGGGCAACTCCAGAAGGACAGGCGGGTAATAAAAGTATTGGCAATGATAAAACCGAATACTTGTGACACGGCCAAGAAGTCATCTAACGAACCAGAAGTAAAATCACTATGCCAAACCATACGGTTGAATCTTACAGAGTGCAAACTCAGCAACGACTTCATTTTGTAGTTGCATTGGAATGTCAAAAGCCAAGTGGGAAGTTTAGAGAATATTGATCACACTCCGGGAGGCGGAGACATTTATATCGCTGATCAGAAGATTCAATGGAATGCTCAAGCCAAGGTAGTATAGCCAGTGACACAAAAGGTTCATGATCATATGTCACTGATAAAACAGAAAGGTAAAGGCTGCCACTTAGCCAATGGCCGCGCAGGGGGAGCACCGGCCGAGAGTTTGTAGATGTCTTGAATTTGATACCACTAGCGCCAGCGGTGAATGCTGCAACCCAGTCATAGCACCTCCCTAAAGCTAATCAACTAGTATATGTTAAATGGGAGTAGAAATTTCTGTGTCTGAGTAATGCTGGCATTGAATCCTGTTATAACAAAACAATAGTGCATTAGTCTATATTTATTCTAAAATATATGTATTATATTTCCCCAAAGGAAAGCTAGGTCCCCAGGAAGGGGGGAGACCTGTGGGGGCTAATAAGTTATTCATCCCTGGGAGCATAGCTCCCAAATAAGAGTAGTGCACTTACTGTATTAGTAGGTTTAATGGGCGCATAACTCATTTTATTGACCCATTTATTAGTTGACATACAGTATGTGGTGATATGTTTACAGATTGCGAACTCGCCAATCTATATCAGTTTGCACACCTGATACCATCGGTTGCATAGTGGCGAATGATAGTCCAACATTTTTTGAGCTGGCATAGAACCAGTACACAACCGGCGATTCACAACAATTTTGCTTAGGCTTGCTTGTCAAGCCATTTGAAATATGACGGGCAGTGGGGCTTCACTTACCCCACCGCCAGGCGAAGAGGCAGGTCACCTGTCTAGTGGGAGATCATGGAGGTATGGAGTTGCCCTTTTCCTTGGATATAGGAGTTGCACCCTTACCGTATTAGCAGGTTTTCAGGCAGAACCCGTCTCATTGACCCAGTTACCATGTACTTAATAATACCCATGGAGTAAGTGTTTTATGTGTGTATGGATTGTGACCTCCCCCAGCTAAATCAGTCTTCGCATGCACCTGATACCAGTACTTGCATAGTGACGAATGATATTCCAACATTTTTGAGTTGGCTTAAAGCCATTACACGACCTATGAGTCACAGGGTTTTCGCTTAGGCCTGCTGAACAAGTATCAATTTATTCAAGTATAGAATGTTGATTGCCGTTAAGTTTGCCAAGTTCCCAGTTGAGGCCCCGAAACAAGATGATAGAGTCTGCGTGAGTGGGTAGGATAGTGGGAGGACTCGCAACTAAAATAATTGGCTCTAGACTGCAGTCCTGGCCCTTCGGTGCTAACCAGGTTGACTTTGACTCCGAAACACAAGCCTGGTCGGTTTTAGGTGGGATCTCTGGATAATATTGGTCATGTGCCGACTCGGTCATATAGAACGTGGCAAGAGTACATCTCACCGATGAGAAAGAGACTGCTACAGAGATCGGACAATGTGTGGACACAAGGGTATGAACAGGAAGTCATACAGGACCATCGTTCTATACATCCCCTACCCAGTAAATTAACCCATCAGACTAGGCATAGATGACAGCTGTCTTCCATCAATGAAACATTCTAGTCAGTGCAATGTCAATAAAATAATATTGAAATAAAAGAATAAATTCCGAACCATGTAACTAACTTATGACTGAAATGACAAGCACCAATAAACCAGTTACAGTCCACCATGTTGCTTGGCCAAGATACAAGCCTCAACATTCTTTGCTATGTACAGTGAATTAAGAGTGCGGAGGAATCGGTAGACTAAATGAGGTAACATTCCTCGAGACTCCACAGGGTAGAGTTTTTATTACGAGCTGGCTATAGGCGCTGCCGTGTTACAGTGAGCAGGCGCCGTTGGGTGGGTGCGAAGTAAATCTTAGCTTGCGGTGTGAGTTTGGAATTTCGCAATGATCTACAAACATACAATATTTTTATAATGCAAACTCCTCCAAGAGATTATGCAAACAGTTGATGTCATAGAGGTGTCCATACAAGTAGGGTAAGTGAGGTAACCTTACACCTGAGAACGCAACATCGACAAGCGCATGGATAATCCGAAAGAATGATTAGAAGAACTTACATACTGGCTGGGAAGCAAGCCTAGTCAGTTACGATCGGCTAGTCTGAACGTCTATCAGTGAGAGCTGAACTTGCACAGGAAGTTGTACATCATATCCACCTTTAGACTTTAGTTGGTCCTGTATAGTACTGACCTAGAAAGTGACAGTATTCGTACATACACAATTACATCATCGTTACAACAGCAGTTGCACTTACTGCCTAAAATTAGAGCGTCTGCAATGTACATTCCCTCATTAGGTTCATGTTTATAAAACATGTCCACTGATGAACGTGCGCATGTTTTGTCTCATACTACGTATAAATAAAAAAGCGGTTCATTATCTCAGCAATTCACGATCATTGAGTTACTGAAAATCATTGATATCCCACAACATCATTCATCGCAGTATTGCGTGAATTGATCACCGTGAGCTGTGAATCGTTCTTCCATGCGCGACAGCAGGGTGGGGGGGGGGGCGCAGTAGGCAGTTGGATACCCACTCTGCTAATAGATGTTTGTACTTCTAACACAACTGATACCTCCAACCCAATTCATTAGGCCCTTTCAAGTATGTATAGTTCAGCAGTAATTAGCCCCTACAGCCATGTAATCAATCATCAATCATCTGGAAATCTCAGCCTGAAATCAATACCCAGAACATACGACCAGACTAGGCCACCCACTTACCCTATTGTCATTTGCCGAAACATCGCCAGATCCAATGTGGCCTGTGTGTACAAAGTTCATCGGCTCACCGATCATTGTTCGATCTATTCTCCTTCGGGGTCTCTGTGTGTATAAACATTTAGTGAGCGAGGTATCATAAAACCATATATCAACCCAGACTGAATGAATGATGCCCGAGCCCATATCTTGACTCAGTGCAGATAGAGTGAGCCCAGTGGGAGACTGGCTTTACGGTACACCTGTCTGGTAACTCTTGCACAGCTGACAATGTCGCTGTTGGAGCCCGACCTACACATGTTGAGGGGCAAGACCCAGCTGCAGGTACCCGTATGGCATATAACTAGTCTAGACTAATGGACCACAACAGTGAGCAAAATTTCAAATCAATCTTTTAGCAGCTAAGCAGAATGCATACTGCCCACCTACTCGTCATCAGTTGAGAGGTTATATACTGAACAATGATCTGATAAGAGAGTAAGATAATGGCATCGCTGAGTTTTGCGTTTCCTACAACAGCTAACAAACAATCGTTAGCTGAAACTTGTGGCACTTGCTCGGGAGAAGTGTGAAACGAATAGGTTATAATGGACAGCGATGAGACTTTTTATGGCAGTTATCCAGATTGCCTACTGCTGGTCATAGCTTCCAGTTTAGTATGGCAACCAGATAGTGTGATACGTTAACACGCAGTGGTCACTGATTGTCTATTGGATGAAGTTCCGAGTTTCTGGGTTGATACGAGGACATTTGTTGACGGAACCTTTTCTCATCAATAATTTTGACCGCCGACAAATTTCCTCGTATGAACCCAGCAAGAGTGCCGTCGGTTATGACACAAACAGAGGCTGTTAGTTCTGCATATGGGTAACCCCATAGACATTGTATTCTCCCTATGGACCACTGCCGGGGCTGTTATATGTGAGTGAAGGCTTGTTACCTCAGGTTGTTGCTGAGCTCTGAAGCAGATTAGGCTCATTGTCATACTGTGAATTACTGAAAAGGTGTGTGCAGAGTTAGTCGGGCGCTGGCTTCGTTTTTTACCCTGCAACCTCACCTTCAAGCAAAGTTATATACTGCTGGCTGTAGCTCTGTAAAGACAAAGGCCTATGGTCATTCACTCGAGATAAGCCATAACTCGTAGTCAGGATGGAGCAATGACCCCCACTGAAGGGTGATATAACTAGGATGTCAGCTCTGTATTCGACAGGCTTGTCACTGATGGTGTTTGGAGGGATCCCACAGTACAGCCTCAGAACCCCTGTCATAATCTATAACTTCGATGCGTCTAGCTCTTGAAATGCATGTTTTCCATCCCCGAGGCATTTCGAAGCTAACAACAGCTGTTGTCAAGCATCCTGTCTGTGATGACACCCTTTTGGCTACCTCTAGTGCATCACTGTCATTGTAACAGATTGAGACATCCCTCATATCCTCTTTTTGTTGCTAGGGTTATTTAACCACCCAATGGCAACCTAATTACATGTATGCACAAATGAATAAGTTTTCTGATTCCAATCAAATCGATTCGTGGTTGTTTCAAATGCTCTGAATTTTATAACAATTCATTATTCGCGTCTTGCGGGTGTTACCAATGATTAAACTGAACCCTACTTTCTCAATGCCAGTAGAATTATTTATTCACATTGTGCTGTTCACGAAAAGACCGGACAGTTTAGGGTATTCTGACGGCCTTAGAAGACCTCATGATTCATGAATGAATTGTCAACACAAAGTGACTCATACCTTCAAAACCGACAGTAACCCTTTACAATCTGAACTGACAAAAACCAGCC
>Ga0224511_10000805_pt1 | contig 16725 bp, 9 predicted proteins | sample SF_May12_sed_USG_2_FD_169988 | JGI IMG/M metagenome (GOLD analysis project Ga0224511, IMG submission 169988) | Sediment microbial communities from San Francisco Bay, California, United States - SF_May12_sed_USGS_8_1 | ecosystem: Environmental > Aquatic > Marine > Sediment | place: USA...
ATTGTATGACTGTATTTTGAGTCCGCTCTTTATCTTTTGAACCCCTGGTGGGATTTACAAATAACTTTCCTGAAATGTTAGCTATAATGAGACGATGTGCAGTGCCTATGTTTGACTAAGGTTGTTTTAAGGTCAAGGTAAAAAATTAACCCTCCTTCCGCTGTAACACATGGGGAATTCATCACCATCTGTGATAGCTCTAGTTTATGAGTTCACCCTCCTCTAGAAAAAAAATTGCTTCCATCCAGTGACATACGGGGGGAGACATGATTGCTTTCGTTTGCGAAAGCACCCATCTAGTTGTTTTTGTTATAGAAACGACGCTGATTCTGCACGTGCAACCAATCCGGCAAATAGAGGAGACATATGTGATGGCACCAAAGACACTCAACAAAGACAAATGGGTAATATTTTGACCTATGTCTACCAATGAAGAATTTTGCTTTAATGTTATTGACTAAATGTCAATGATGATTGATTGCGGACAAAGGCATATGCTAAACAGTTTGCGGGGTTTAATTTCAGCGCATTTTGCTATAATTTGCGTTCAACGTTTTCTATTGGTCAAAATTAGTACGTTCTATAAATAGAATTGACTTTAAGTCGTTCCGTCCTATTCATTTGTACAGTTGTAGACAAAAAAGAAAAAGAGTGACCCCCGTTTGGTACGCAGAATTCCGTGGGGTTTTAGACCGTACGAAGTACGCACGGGTTTGCACATGATACTTTATACATATGGTAAAACGTACGCAAATATCAAATTTTACTTTGAAAAGGTGCAATTTTCATTAGTAATTACATGTATAATACACATGTAAAATCAAATAACTTACTATTTTCGCCTCTGCTTCGTTCGTTTAAATTGTATCTCTTATAAGACTTAACATGGATTGTTGGGAATGAAAACGTATTAACACACGAACATCCTTAACGGTTGCAATAATAAGCTGTATACGCCAGGGGAGAGTGTTAGTGGTATCACCCTCAGTTATACCTTTTTAATTTTTAATTAATTGTTTGTTTTCAGAACTTGTGCCTGTAAGGTTGAGTAAGAGGTGAGTCATATTGAAATGATTGTTATTATTATTATTATTATTATTATTATTATTATTATTATTATTATTATTATTATTATCATTATTAGTATTATCATATAACAACAACCACAACAACAACAACAACAACTACAACAACAACTGAAACAACAACAACAACACTACTACTACTACTACAAAATATAGACTAGCCTTTTGTCTACGAAACAACACAAACGTACACTGTATCTTTTCAACAGCAAAAATGTCGATGTGTATTAATTCATTAAAATTTACCTTATGTTTTCTCAGTACCTTCAGCCAAACAAATTATTTATTGGTTTATGGCAATTACTTAATAATTTATTAAGATATAAAACGACTATGTAGGAGTGACCTATACCGGGCATCACATTTTTATTATACAAATGAATAAACACTATCAATAAGATAGATCATAATCTCATACACACATAGGTTTCATGTAAAAATATAAAACACACCACATAGATGTGGTAACGTGTGTCTATGCACTTATACAATTGATCAGTGAAAAGAATAGGATGTTGCGCGTCAGACGCAACACGGTGTAGTCCATGAAACCTCCTCACACATTTACATATAGCACACGATCAGCCTCGCAGTAAACGACAGAAAATGCATTGTCTGAAAAGATACAAACAATTATAGCAATGCTTGACACTGTTATTCATATATTAAACACAGTATCTTTTCTATTTGTAAAGTGTTGGGTGGGTGGGGACAAATTACCAATTGTGTTTCACCCGGTATAGCATCGACTGACACAATCAGGGGGGGGGGGTGTTTGTTTACCCTCGGCTTCGGGCTTAGCCCATTCGGCGAGCACATTCCATGCATTTATATTAAAAAACTACACTTTTTTAAAACAACAGTTGCATTTTACTTTACTGACACAATCTTTTGTGTCCAGCTCTTAAATACTACGGTCAGGTCATAGCTGACTGACCAGACCCATATATGGGTATGAACGGAAAGTTACGTAATAAGCCGACACGAAATAAATACATAATTTATATATTACAGTAAACCATACATATTATACTTCCATATGTAATAATATCAAAACTAAAGTTAATAAACATTTGAGTGGTTATTGCACAACCTTCTTAGATATAGTGGCATATTAACGTTTAAACATAAAGTAAATTAATAAATTATCAAGAATAACGTTGCTATGATTGAAATGTGTGTACTGTTTTAGTTTAGACAAAGGCTCTGCAGAAAACCCCTATGGTAACATAACACAACCTGCCCCCAGCCCTAGCTACGACCCCCTTGAAAATACATATGAAGGTAACAATTAAGATTAATTTAACGTGCATGTATATGCCAAAATCCTAGTACTTTCTGGTCTTATTGTTGCATTTTACTTAAATTCTTTAGTGTATTTCTGAATGTTTGTCATGTACTTATTATTTTCGGTATTGTTCTAAAATAACCTTAAAGAAATAAGTAGTACATAAGATTCCATCTGAGCCTAAACGCCAGCGTTCAGATCAGTTCATTGTTTTCTCGTGTTTTGTTTTCAGAACTGCGGACCGTTGCTCATGTACGGAGGTAGGCTGTATTTTAAAAACTTTATTTTAGAAATACCGTCTGCAATATGCTCGTTTAAATAAATTGTAACATATTTGAGTAAGTTAGCTATTAGGTTGTAAAATACGGGAAGCTGATAATCTCGTCATACATAGCAGGTTTTATGCACATTCGGTATGAACATCAATAATTTGTATCAAGCTACGTTCATTCGTTTAACACATTGTAAAAATGATAAACATTCTCAAGGATTGTTAAGTAAACACATTTCACTCATTCGGCATTGATATGCTAGTTTATATTTATCTAGGAAAGTTACAGACGACAAGCCAGATGAACTAGAGGCAGACGGAGAGCGTCAAAGGGACAGCGAGCCTGTGTATCAGAACATGTGATAAAGCCCACCATTATCTCTATTATTACCCTATGTGAAACTGTTTACAACAAATTACGTCTAATTATAACGTGAGCTCGCAATAGTTGTCCTTAATTAAATGATAACAATTTAATATGTACCGGACTGATGTTGGGATAAATATGTGTGTCAGGATTATAACTGATTAGACACAAGGAGTATTTGATTTATTTAAATTGCATAGGTTGTATTTGATTTAATTAAATTGCATATGTTTTAATAGTAACATATCTTTATAATATCTTAATACTTCATTTAAATACTTATTGAACAGATGTGTTACCATATTAAGCAGGCTTTTTCATTTTCTGTTATATGTATTCAGACTTTTCAGATACCTTAGCATTTAGCTATTTAATGTTGTTGTTTTGTCGATCATGATTTTTGAGGAGCCTGAAAGTCGCTTAATTACAAATTGAACGTTGTATTAATTGTTGTTGATTAAGCTTTATCTGTATGTTTGTACCATGTATTTTTTGTTATTGTTATGTTTTTGATGTTTTTATTATTGTTCTTAGTGCTTTTAACTAATTTAAATAGAGATTTTCAATAAATAAGCCGTTTTGATGTGATTTTTTTTTTAATTACATTACAACTGAATAGTTTTGAGGCATAAATAGATGACTAAAGAAAAATTGAAAGAATAATACCAATATAATTATCAGACGTCAGGTCATATAAATAATTGAAACATTTCATCATTTAGATGAAGGTGATGTATTTAAAGCATTACCCTAATGCTATCTCTATTAGAAAGTTATAAAAATTATCTAGTAGCCTACAAGTCAAAATCTGCATTACGACAAAAACTTTAATGTATTATTTAAAAATTTATTATAGTAAACACCACTGAGGGCCTCCTGGCCTGTAAGTGACCGACAAGTCGGCCATTTAAAATATTTAGGACCGAAGCAGAATGAGGTCCGCTACATGTTTGAGGGCTGATTAGGATCACGTGTAATTTGCTCCGCAAGTAGCGTTATATACAAAAATGTATGTAGCACACCGTCTTTACCATTCCAGACCAATCGCATAACTTGTTCTATAGGTTTACAACTCTTTATATTGAATGAGTTTTTCTATCAACATGATTCATTGGTTCCATAAGAAATGTGAACTCTTGTTGAAAGAGAGTCTAGACAGCTACACTGTTGTAAAATGTTAAAACTCACACAGAACTTGCAACGTGTTTAGTTACACACATATACTAATAGGTGTACATCGAGTAGCCTTCACACATTTGTGTTTTAGTTAAAGATGCTATGTCTGTATTTGTATGTCAGACTTGGTTACATATTACATTTTAACCATATTTAAGCAGTGAAACATACTCCCGTAAATATGAGAAATTGCCAAAATTAGTTATCCATGCAAGTTAAAATAGTACAGAAAAAAATTAATTTCTTCAAAATGTGTGACCCGCATTGCGTCGTAGCTTGTTTACAGTCGATACTCTCAGTTGACTCAATGGTGCAGAGGTTACGCCACCGCTTTGGCTGCGAGAGGTCCCGGGTTCAAATTCACTGCTCCGGCAAGGGTGTTTATGTTTGATTTGTTTGTTTTGATGTTGTTGTGTTTTTTTTAAAAATTTTTTGTCCAAAACACTTTATTTTTCACAAAAGTTTGCAATTTCTTTTGTAATGTTAGTTTATTGAGTATATTAAACATATTGCAATATTTGCGACCGATTATAAGGATATAAAGGTACATACTTGGCATCTTTAAGCATTTTTAACAACTATTTTTTTAATAAATGACAAACCATGATTAATCTTGTTAAGTTTTGTTAGTTTGTTATAATTTAAAAAATGATGCTTTTGCATTTGAAAAAATACATACTGTCTAACCTCTGTAGAGCAACATCAGGCAGCTACATAAATTTTGGTTGTTCTAGAGAGGTGTTGTTCATCAGAGGTTCTTTTCAATGGTAAATATCACTGCGAGGGGGAGATATTTTTGCCGGTCGAGAGAGGTAGCCGCTCGTTAGAGGTGCCGCTCTAGGAGGTTAGACAGTATTGCTATACATTTCAGGATTACTTGTATTATTATCAAAATGTAGTCCAGACGCTGCCTCCAGATACAGAATTGACACAGTGTCCTCACAGCGCGCACACAATGCGCCCACTTCGCTCTAGAAGACCCCCGGGAGTTGCCACGGCGTGCTTTCTAGTGCGCTGTGCAAACGCCAAGCCGCGGCGTTGTCTTTGTGCATTCTAAGCGATGACACCGCGCGCACACAGCGCTATATTCTATAATACAGGAGTACATTCATCGTCGGCAACCACCTTTACACTTCATACGAACCGTGGGTAATTTGACTGGCAAAATCTAGTTTTTATGAATATGCATGAGGCAGGGGAGACCAATGTTCTTCCAGTGAAATCGCATGTTACAATAAAATACTCTTCAATCTCAATGACGTCATAATGGGATGTTCTTACTGAAAATAAATACCAACGCACATGTTTTGAATGGTAAACCAAACCTTAGGTATAAAACGTAATTCCATTGGCTAGTTATCCACGGTGATTTCCTTATTTAATCAATGACACTGCCTCATTAATTATTCATGATTACGAGATCTTCCTAACCAAATGGCCTACGGTACTTAACGCAGCGTAGCGGAGTAATGTGACGGGGGATAACCGACGATGGAGTACATTTCTAACATTATAAAGGAAAAATAAAAATACTCACTGATACTAGGCTTAATTATGCATCAATACTGATTACCATATAATCGTTATGTTTACACTAGAATATAAATTTAGTTTGCTTGTAAGTACTTGTAAAGTTAATTTAAGAACTTTATCAAGACGAAACAGGAATCTTGAAACAGTAATATCAGCTCTGTGCCATACATGCCATGAATACGTTTAAGACATGATTACAATATTTTGTAAATTAAAAAAAGACTGGAAAAAAGTTTTTCAGAGCCTTCACAATGTATGAAAAAGACTATGTCGTGTATTAAGATTAAATTGGCGACTACTCTATTCTGATGTCTAAACGAGTTACTTTTTTTAAAAAGGCCTTGTCGTATTTCAATGTTAATCGCAGGAATGAAATTGGAAACCGTGTAATCGATATCTTGTTTATGCCTTGCATTTTGAAGATCCCAATTTAAGTTAAACGATTGCTCTGTATGGCTATATAAACGTATTCGGAGCCGCTGTCTCAGAGTTGTTTCGATTTAACATTAAAATATTACATTTATGAGTTTCGTTTAAACGTCAAAAAAGTCAAAAGTTTTAATACAATGGGGAGTTTATCAGGATTCAAATACTCTCTGGTTGTAATCTTCCTCTTCAGCTGCATACATCCAGTAAGAACCGCCTCAGGTAAGAATAATTTAAGCAATCGAACTTATTGGTAAAGACACAAACTGTACCAAATTCATGTATTTTGTTACTTTAAGATACAGATTCTTTGTCTTTCCATTTCCGAATGTAAAAACCATACGTTATGTTTTGCAATTGCAAACAAAAAGAGAATTAAGTATATGTTGATCATTTTTATGCCTACCAAACCCAAGTAAAAGTGAATAAATTAAATGTTTCGCCCCAATCCAAGAGCTTATACAAATGAACTTACGAAACATGTTTTGACTAACAAAGATAATATGCTTAATACTTTATTATTTGAATATCAATATATCAATACGACACTTCTGTGATAATAAATTTCGAATACTTTATAATGGAAGAAGTTCGAACAGTTGTCAAGGCTTTAACCTAAAATGCTTAATCTTAGAAGAGAAAGGGTACAAGTCACATTGAGTTGCATTTTAACTAATTAGCTGTGACACAAATTTAGTCATAAAACTCCTCTTCGAAAGTTGTTCAAACTATGCCCCTGGTGTCAAAATTGGTCCACCCTAGTGGTCACAATCTTACATTGAAAATTTGTAAAGGACAGTCTTCATGTGACATCTCCTTTCAATGTAATATAACTAAATGTGAATGTTAATGGGGTGGCCCTCTAGCAAACTAATTAAAATGGTTCCAAATGCATGCATATAAAGTTCATGGGGTCAAAAAATAGGTTTATATCTGCAATGTTTAAAATCTTCTTATATGCATTCACAAGGCCCATTCTAATTTGGTATACGCTATATATCATGATCTAGAGATCTTCTTCCACAGTTGTTCAATTATGCCCCTTGGGTAAAAAAGTGGCCTCGCCCCAGAGGTCACAAAATAACACTGAATTATTAAGGAAAATCAGCAAACGGCTTCTTCTCCTAAAACCCCTATCACACAAGAGTGGCGTCTTTGCAGCGTTTCTAAATAAATGCAGATCGCCGAGGTACGCGCTGTGCAGTCTCCAGCAACGCTGTGATTGCGCTGTGTGCGCGTTGTGCAATCGTCTAGAACTCAATGCAGCGGCGTTTGTTTCGAGCATGCTCAAAATAAACGCCGCGGCTTGGCGTTTGCACAGCGTGTTAGACAGCGCACTGTGGGAACGCTGTGGCTACGATGTGGCGTCTTCTAGAGCGCCGTGAGCGCGTTGTGGGCGCGCCGCGTGCACGCTGTAAAGACGCAGTGTAAATTCTGCATTTGGAGTAGGCGTTTGCAATGCATTTTGATAATATTACAAATAATCATAAAACGTATTAAACTATTTCAAAACAAATATGATAATAAATGCAAGTGGTTTAAGTTTCATTAAACTAACTACACTTTTAGCTTGACCATGGTTTGTCTTTTATTTCAATAATAATTTGTTTAACAAAAAAAACTCAAATAAAACACATCATTATAAAAGCTATTAAATGTTCACTACTTAGTATAGGTGTGTTATTAAATATGTTGCATGTCCTGCGTGATTTAAAACATTTTAAGAACTGTTAAATACTTTGACGAATTGCTTCGAAAAGTTAAAATAGATGTCAATGTTGACAAAATAGGGTTGCTAAATAAAAGCAAAACATCTTAAACGCTATGATCGCCGAGAGAACGTTGTGCGCGCGCCGTGAGCGCGCTGTGAACACGCTGCAGCAACTGCTTGCGCGCCGTATAAGCGTCATGGACGCTAAAAGGAGGCTGTGGGAACGTCGTGTGGACGCTGTATGAACGCTGTGAGGACGTTGTGTACACGCTATAACTGGCAAATTTAATACTTTAGGCGTATTTCGCGGCGACCCCACAGCGCGCTGACAGGTTTTAAGAACGCTGTACAAACGCTGTGGCATCGCCGTTTGGTGTGACAGGGGCTTAAGATGTCCCCTGTTAATGCATGAAGTTGAGTACGGTGAAAGGTATGTTCCTATCATTCCACGTGAAACTATTGTTTTGGCTAATCAGTAGTTAATTAACAATTAATTGTATGTTTTATTACTAAAGAATGGTACTTTTGAGGTAACATAACAATATTGTACTTATTTTTGTTCAATATGATTGCTAGTGTTTGAACTTAGAAAAGTGACTATTGTGGGCTGCCGTTGACCATATAACCCTGCCTCTCCCCCTAACTGATTCAAAATAATGCGTGGTTACACAATCAACAGACACATTTGCAGGCCACACTTTCAATAAAGCCGTTACTCGCTACTGTTTTATAATCTATGAATAATTACATTTGACAGTTTATCATGTTAAGAGGAGTAGGAATAACTGCTTAATTATGGTTATATTTAAAACACATTTTGTCGCAAGATTGGACATATCAAGGTATGAAACAACTTGAAAACATAATATTAAACATTGTTTTAGAAAGTAACAATCCATTTTCAAGGTATTTACTAGAGGTTTGTTAGTAGCAGTATTATAAAGAAACACATACACAAATATACAGAGAATGTGCAATCTATCTGAGCAGTTTTTAAATACAATTCACTTATATATTTTTATCGATACGTCGATATCATCGATAAATGAATGAATAAATGTTACGTTCGTGGAAACCACAAAATGCTAAAAAAATTAATTAAATAATATCAATTGAAGAGATGTAAGAATAAAAATGTCGCAAAAAGTAGATTTGATCAAGTTTATAAAGGTGTTGAAAATGGACATGTATACTTTAATTGTTTTATATGCATGTACAATTCTCCATAATTCTAATCGCAAACATATCAAACTTTTATATATTTTGTATAAAACTTGAAAAGTGCAATAACATCTTCCATCGAATGGGGGTTAAGGATAACGTTATAAATGACTCAGATCCCAACGCGATGGTTGAGTTAAAAATAAACAAAAAAAGATTTCGCTCGCATCGCTCGCGCGTTAAAATCGTTATAATGGTCAATAAATTTTATTTTGCTAACCTCAAGAATTAACTACTTTGGTTAAGGGTTATCAAAGAAAACATCTGTTGATTTCATCAAATAATAGCAGGCAGTAAGGAGGTTAAGATACTAGGCACTAAGAAGTATAAATAGCTCTGAGCATCTGTGCTTATTTTGTGTCGTTTGTTTATTTCGCTTTTCATAAATTTAGTATAAACTTTTACACAATGCACACTATTGGTGTGTGACGATTTATCGATTTAATACATAAATATCATTATTTTTTCTTTAAGCTAGTGCTACTCTAGGCTTTACTACATTGTATTGAAAAGTATTTTACTAGTTCATAATAAGGAATGTTATTAATTAGTATATTACAGACGCTTGATTATCCCGAAATATGCGTGAGCTTTAAACCACCTCAACTCGACCAACTGGACCTCTGCTTGATCGCCGCCAGATCTTCAACCGACCAGATCGGGTTGCGGTCGGATATTACTCGAGTAAAAGTCGGAAAGATCGGTTACATATCGGGTACAGATCTGGTTAACAATTTCAATCCGACAAAACTAGATCGCTACACGAATGTTTCTCCATCAACTCGATATTTAACTTGACAAATACACGATCGCTCCTCGAACTCTTTTCGATGGGATTGGCTACTGGATCCTACTCGATTGTTTTTGACATGTCAAAAATTATCGCATAGGGAGCCCGAGTGATGCCGACCAAGGAAGACCTTCCAACCTATCCCGATCACTCAAATCGACCGAGCCAGACCAATACCCGAATGCTTGATCGAGCTTAATCGAGTAGATCGAATCGACAGTGGAAACTTAGCAGTAGGGAGCCAGATTGATGCCGATCAAGAAAGACCTTCGCGACCTATCCCCATCACTCAAATCGATCGAGCCAGACCAATACCCGATTGCGTGATCGAGTTGATCGAATCGGCAGTTGGAACGTAGCATAAACACAGATCTTTTTAGATGATTTGATTGTGGCCTCAATCAGCGTTGGGGTTTGAAGTTAAAAACATAAACATATTTGACAATATTATATTTAAAACACCTTTTCCGACCACGTGACAACTGACCAAAAACCATAACAAAGACATTTCCAAGTCTCAATTCTGTAGAGGGTCATTAAAGATGCTATGCCTGTATCTCTTAAGTCAAAAATGTTTACATTTTAACCATTTTTAAGCATTGAAACCTACTAACGTAAATACGAGATACCGCCAAATATAAATATCCATGAATATAAAATATTACAAAACAAAATGCATTTGATGAAAATGTGTAGCCCGCAAACTTGGCTTTGTTTATTTACGTTTCGACCCATTGCGTCGAAACAGTTAAATAGCTTGACTACAATAATAACTCTCAGTTGACTCGGTGGTGCAGTGGTAACGCATCCTCTTTGGGTTGGAGAGGTCCCAGGTTCAATTCCCGGCTCCGGCAAGGATTTTTATATTTGATTTTTTGTTTTGTTTTTGTTGCGTTTTTACTTTCTTTTGTCCAAAAACAGATTATTTGTCACAACATTTTGCAACTTCTTTTGCAAAATTTGTGACCGATTATGAGGGTATAAATATACAGACCTAGTATCTTTAAATTTGACTAAAACTGTCGAGAAAGGAAGAAGTAGTTTTAAGATTGACTTTCAAAATTGAATTTTAACTTGACCTCCCATTGTCATTTGTAACCCAGGGGCATTATTTTAACAACTATGATATAGGACCACTAAATGCATTAAATACCAAATATGAATGATAAGGGCCTTGCGGTTTCAGAAAGGAATAATTGCAACATATTTTCGAAATCCTTAACGGCCTATCGGCCGACTTATTAAATCACATGGAGCCGTATAGGGCATCTAAAAGAGAATTTCGGTAATTGTAATCAAGTGACCAAATATAGAAAAGATGTTTAAGTTCAAATGTAGACGCATAGTGAACAACACACTACAAACGACGGACACATACGAGTACAATAGCGCTCGCTGAGCCCTTCGTGCTCAGATACTCTTTAATACAGGTTAAGAAGCTAAGCATGTTTGATCTACTTTCTGTGACGTTTTACGGCCGTTCTCAATTAGAATTTACACCCCCGTATTTCACTTGTCGCCATTCTCTATTTCATTTCCAGTAGGGTGGTTGTCGGCAAATCTACACTGAATTGAGACGGTAGATGATAGCTGAGATTAAACTCAACCATGTGTTTTCTTAACATGTAAAGTTGTTGACATAAAACCATTTACAGTTGCTGAAATGACAGTTTTGTTACTGTCTCTGTCGAATGGACAGTTCCACAGTTGTCAATCATGATCATTTTTAACGGTTCATGGTCAAAATTAATCAAATGGATTAGGGTTATATATTGTCAGGTAACAAGCTGATCTAGTTAATACAAAACGCCTACTTCCAGTTTGTGATAAAGCTTATCACAATATCAAAGAAAATCTACCGTATTGGGAGAAGCTTGAAAATAAAATGTGGAACTATGCATTGCTTAGAAAAAAATGTGTACTACGATGCATTTTAACTAGTGTATTTAAACTTATATGGTGCCGTGTTGTTCTGAAAAATTTTACTTATAAAAAACTGTGAACTTGACCTGTTGGACTTTACACATAAATAGAAGGAAAACCCGTTGACGCAAAATGGTAGGAAAGGTTCGCTATCCCTAAACCCATTGATCACCAAATGAGTATTTTAAATATTTTACAAGTTTGAATGCTTAATTTCGTATAAAAATCACCATATAACACTGTTATACTGTCACTGTGTGCGCCATCTGCACGGCATTTGAAAAAAAAATATGTAGAATTATCATTTCTTTCATGATTTGAGTTAAGAATGAAAAATGCGTTACCTGATTGTAAAGGTAAGTAAGTATCGTTAATAGAATAAACACAGTTAATTAACTTATTTTTGTTAAGCGCAGTGTATAGAACACAATATGAAACAACTTGCTCAATAAAAGGTAATTTAATGATATTGAAACATGCTGAATAAAAGGTTCGTGATGAAAGGTTTGTGCAGTTATTTCTTTAACCATTGATGAAATACTGTTAGCTAGATCTACTTAGGAAATCACAGTTGCACTGAACAAGTGCAGTTTTATGATGTCATTGGGAGTGTGACGTTTCATTTCTTTCCAAAATAGCAGCCTACAGGCCAAAACGCAAGGCAAAGAACAATTTCCAAGACTGTTATCAAAAAGCTTCAATAAGAGATGCTGACCTTATGCTACTGTTTTGGAATATGTAGAAGGTTGTCTCTTGCATATTGAATCTCAAACCTTGAACGTTGTTGCTTTTAATAAAAAATATCGTGTTTATAGTTGAACAATGCATATTAAATTTGGTCTGAATAAAAAGTGGGAAAGGTTCGTGACCGTTAGTTCCAAGTTTGTTTAGTGTTTAGTGAAGAAAATATAATTAAATGATAAAAATCGAAAACTGGTATTAAACAACAAACCTTTAGGTATATTTTGTTGCTAATAAGAAATTGACGTACATGTATAAAAATAGCAATATATTGATATAGGCGAACAAACCTCTCATTGGCATGAACATATTGTATGATATTTAAAAAATATAATTTAGTCATATTTTTTACAGATTTAATATTTAATATACAAAGATAAATTGTTCAAAAATCAATATTTTTTGTTAAAGTGGATGGTAAAGATTGTAAGGCACAAGTCATGCGTTTATACCGCAAGAGGATGAACAAGATCCAAGAAAATATGTGTTTAATAAAACCGCCGATTTAAACGAACAACTAATTTGATGTTAAAAAGAATATTAGAATATTATATGGTCTAAGACTGCAAGAATGACATAGTTTTAACAAATTGTAAAAATTAGTTTTCTTCATATTTTGATAAGGGTGTTAATTATAATTGAGAACGGCCGTTGAGTCAACACGTAGAAACGACAAAATTATAAATAAACATTACGCCGGACCTCCCATTTCTAAATATCCATAGTCCCTTCACCAATAGAAGGATCAGCGTTTACAAACATAGTCGCATGTTTTTGGACACAAAGGATTACTTTGTTAAACAAATTAGCTACTTGTCTAAGGGCGTGCTTATAGTAGCCTCAGTGTAATGTCAATTGCATGTAGGTCATAACTTGTTTAAACTATACAATATACAGCGAAGGTACATATTTAGTCATATTTTATGCAAAACAATCATGTCAAAATGGCATCTTTCTACCAACTGTAAAACTGTTTTCGGATGTAGCAGTCTAATCATGCATGAGTACTTCACTGCCTTGTGCTTAAAAACGTAACAACACAACACATTAAAATAAAAATGCCATAGGTGCTAAAGGTGTTAAACAAAAACAATAAACAGTACAGTAAAACAATCAATATTGAATTACCTTCAGTAAAACCCCTGTCTTATGCTTTTTCGGCACAGTTACCCCCCTGGGTATCCGGCTGGTCGGTAATTGTGGCGTTCCCAACCAGGGGCGCGTGGAGCTGTTCTACAACAACACCTGGGGCACTGTGTGTGATGATGATTTTGATGTTAAAGACGCCAGTGTTGTGTGTAACATGTTGGGGTTCGCCAGGTGAGTTAGAGCGGGTGGATAGGGTGGGGTTCTCTTCCTGAAAGTTAGTGTAATGTTCTCGTTATAATACATTACATGTATACTGGACAAAAGATTATACGGTGATTTATCCCCTATTTTCCAACATTGTTTCCTTTTATATAAAAGATTCAAAGTAAAAGTGTATAATTTCATGTATCAAGATTTAAGTGTACTCCTAACTCCTTCACTTAAGTGAACTCCTAACTCAAGATATTAATACTACCCAGCACTGGTGCTGCTGTAGCCACCTATGGACAGTTTGGCCAGGGTATTGGACCTATATATCTGGACGACCTGAACTGTTTGGGCACGGAGACCAGCATCCTGCAGTGCGACGCCAGAATCTGGGGCGAGCACAATTGTAGGCACATCGAGGACGTCGGCGTCATTTGTTCTTACAGGCGTAATAAGCTTTACTCACTTTATTATACATATTTACTACTTTTAAAACGAAGTAGAAACTCTAGTACTTTTTTTGTGAAATTATTTACATGCTAAAACTTAAACCGTCAAATATAAACGAACTTTGTTTGTCTGATGGTCAAATTGGAGCATGGTTGTTTTTTGTCATTTAGCTGCTGTTTCAACCATCCGTCTGGTAGGCGGCACGAGCCAGTATTCTGGTCGGGTGGAGGTCTACAACAACAGGACATGGGGCACCGTCTGTGATGACAGTTTTACGAATGCGAGTGCTATGGTCGTGTGCCGTATGCTTAACTACCCCACGTATGTAGTCATTTTTTAATTTAATTGTAAATCTAGCCTCCGGTACAGGTACAGGACAAGACTGTCTAAATATTAATTTTGGTCTTAACCTGCTGTATGTTGGCGCAATCTCAAAAACACTCTTATTTCGTTTTATTGTATTTGCTATTTGTCATAATGATTGTTTTAGTGCTAGGGCCTGGACAATCACCTCTCTGGTCTAAGCAACTCCCCAAACCAATATCTTATATATTTGTATCGTATATGGTTATATTTTATTTCGTTTCTTGTCTTAGTGCTGGGGCCCGGAAAATAACCGGTCTGGCCGGTTATCCGACACCGCCTACCCAGATCTGGCTGGACGAGGTTTCCTGTGTGGGCACGGAGACCAACTTCGACCAGTGCTCCCACCTACCATGGGGTACTCACAACTGCCAACACAGTGAAGACGTTGGCATCAGCTGCTCCAACGGTGAGTGGAGCCTGCTTAACCTGTGTGCGCGCTTGCGTGCGCGCGTGTGTGTGTGTGTGTGAGTGTTTGCGCTTGAATGTATGAAGTAATTCAAAAATAATTTAATAAAAACCATCATGTAAATAATTCAAGTTTTTATACACATTTCATTTTAGCTTGTCCGTACGTGCACATCAACCATTGTGTGAATAACAGCTGTACAACCACCTGCGATGTTCTTTGCAATAATTGCTTTGAGGAGAACTTACTGTTTAAACGTTACAACAACAACAAGGAGTGCAAACGTATGTTACCCAGATGTTGTACGCATTTCAATTACATATGTAACTACAAATGTAGACGTGTTTAAGGTTGTATAAGTATATGATATGAGTAATATATTATGAAATTAGGGTTATTAAAAAGTAAACACGTATCGAAAATGTTGATGTTTACCTAGGCCTGAAGTCACGTGGTACTATATGAAACTATACGGTCGAAGCTAATTGCGATGCCTTACGGTTTAAAGACAACATTTGTCGACAAAAGTTAAAATGTTTTGACTTCTTAATCTATCTAACAGCATAACTTTTTCGAATTTGTCAGTGCCAAAATTAAAATCACCACATCCATAGTGTTTCAAAAGATCCTGCAGAGAAATAATCCTCAATTGGAGAGATGTTTGTTGCTCCAAAATGACATAGTTATCAATAAACAATCCGCTTCACTTAAAAAATATATGAACAAATCAAACATTATGAATAATGTCGTCCGTTTAAGAGTTATTTTACTTCGTACACTTAAAAAAATATTCAAAACTAAATTATGTCCTAATTTTTCCGGTTTCGTATATTACGACTGACAGACTGGTGTCAGAACGTAAATCATAACAATTAACTGATGAAAAGGAAATCCCTCAGGAACCGATGTTTTGTACGTCTAATGTTAAATATAACGAAACTAGTATTGTAAAATATAAATGAATTCACGTTATATTTTATTTGTATTATGTCAGTGTTTATTGCATTTCTTACGCTTTGATCTTAAAGGCTGTCGCTACAGTTTCATGAAAAAATTCCCAATAATAGATTTTATTCAAACTTTGTGTATGTCAAAAACATGATGTTGTACAATGAAAAAGCAAATAAAAATAACACCTTACCGAGGTTGTTTGTTTTTTATTAGCTACCAAAGATGTCACATTTTGAACATTTTTATAAGTTTCATAAGACTTGTTTTTAGGCATAAAATTATAAAATGCATCACAAGAATAGCATATATAATTCTATTTTTCAGTTAAAAACATTGTATTTTACAAATAAATTGCTATATATTGCAATACAAATAACGAATCACATATAAAAAATAAGTATTACCTTATTTACGACAAACCAATTTTCCGCAAATCGTTTCATTCTAAGGGATGTTTTTACATTTACATAATAGAATTTCACCAAATTCTACCAAAATATTATCCAATGTATAACGAACATAAAATAAAAAATAAAAATATAGGTTACCATGTTAATTTGTTCAAAATGGCAATTTCAAAGTGCTGATGGGTGTGGGGTGGGGTAATAACGCATACACAACAATACTTAAAGATTTATAGTGTACACTATTTGTAATTAAATTAAATTTTACAAAACAAAATAAGACTTTCCTACCATTTGTCTTTAATTATTTTTGTAAAAAG